>OJEX01000059.1_pt1 | contig 54071 bp, 54 predicted proteins | sample 1593971 | NCBI WGS metagenome assembly OJEX01 (sample SAMN05416775, study PRJEB24817) | seawater metagenome | isolation source: Sea water | place: Canada:Atlantic | collected 2013-11 | reverse complement strand
ATAAAAACGCACGACCCGCTAATGCAGGGTTTAAGAAGTTTTTACCTGTACCACCAAAAATTTCTTTTGCGATAACAATACCAAAAGTGATACCAATAGCGACTTGCCATAATGGAATACTTGCTGGCAAAATTAATGCGAACAAAATAGAGGAAACGAAGAAACCTTCATTCACTTCATGACCACGCACCGCAGCAAATAAAATCTCCCAAAAGCCACCAACAATAAAGGTAACAGCATATATGGGCAGAAAGAACATGGCACCGTAGAACATCATGTCAAATGTGCCAGAACCAGCCGTTAACGAACCACCAAGCAAGCTAAATAAATCAACCTGCCAAGATTGTGGCAGAGCATAACCTGCAGCTAAAGCATCAACTGCTTGATAACCAATGTTATACATACCAAAAAACATGGCAGGAAAAACCGCAAGCCATACAGTGATCATAATACGTTTTAAATCGATGCTATCACGAACGTGTGTTTTACCTTTATTAACCATGCCAGGAGTAAATAACCCGGTAGCAACAGCTTCATAAAGTGCAAACCACTTCTCATGTTTACCGCCTTTTTCAAACTGCGGTTCTAACTTTTCAATATACTTTTTCAAGCTCATGACTAACCTTCCTTCTCGATGGTGGTTAGGCAATCACGAAGGTATACACCGTAATCTGTTTTGCCTGGGCAAACAAATGTACAAAGCGCTAAATCTTCTTCGTCTAACTCTAAAACACCAAGTTTTTGTGCTGTGTCGGTATCACCGGCAACTAAATCACGCAATAACATGGTAGGTAAAATATCTAAAGGCATAACACGTTCAAAGTTACCAATTGGTACCATAGAACGTTCACTACCGTTAGTCGTGGTGGTCATACTGAATAATTTCTTCGGGAAGAAATGAGACATATAAGCACGTGTTACTGAGAATTTATTTGGTCCCGGATACATATAACCAATAAATTCTTTTTCACGACCTTCAAGCACCAATGAAAGTTGTACATGATAACGACCCAAATAGCCGTGTACAGCATTCGCAGTTGAGCCCATCAACAATGAACCAGAAACGATACGTACTTCACCATCAGTGACTTCGCCAGCTGTTAATTCAGCTGTATTAGCACCAAGTACTGTACGAACTAAACGAGGGTTCTTTGCCACAGGACCCGCTAATGAAATAACACGAGTGCTATCAAGCTCACCTGAAGTAAATAATTTACCAAAAGCAATAACATCTTGATAACCAAGATGCCATACAAATTTATCTGCACTCACTGATCTTAAGAAATGAATATGTGTACCAACTAGGCCTGCAGGATGTTTACCCGCAAATTCATTTACTTTTACAGTATCAGTAACTGGAATATTCGCACCTGGCGCTTTACTAACGAATACGTCACCGTCAGTTAAACGAGATAAAATGGTCAAACCATTTTTGAACGCTTCCGCTTGCTCGCCAATAACAACTTCTGGATTAGCCGCAAGAGGATTAGTATCCATAGCACTAACAAAAATTGCCGCTGCAGTAGAGTCTATTGCAGGTACTTTGCTAAATGGGCGAGTTCTTAATGCAGTCCACGAACCTGAATCAACAAGGGTATTCACTACATCTTCACGAGAGATAGAACCTAGTTCATTAGCGGGATAACTGGTAAACGTAATTTGATCATCGCCATCAACTTCAATAACGACTGATTGTAGAACACGTTTTTCACCACGGTTAATTTCTGTAACAACACCGGCAGCTTGAGCTGTGAATTTAACGCCAGGATTCTTTTTATCTTCAAAAATCACCTGACCTTTTTTAACGCGATCACCCATTTTAACAAACATGGTTGGACGCATACCCACAAACTCTTCACCTAATGTTGCAACGCTTTTGATGGACGGACCATCATGGATTACCTGCTGTGGTGCACCTTTCACAGGAACATCTAAGCCTTTCTTTATTGTAATCATAAACACTTGCACTACTTTTGATGGGAGTATAAAAATTAGTTTTTAAACCTACCGAATTAACATGAATATTATAAAGTATATAAATATCAGCTAGATAGAATAAATCCACCAATTTCCGTGTATTTCAGTAAGACCAAAATTAAACCCTAATAAAAAATCAAGGTTACAATTATTAGATCCACTGGCTCTAAGTTAAAATTTTCTGGTGCAAATTCTACCACAAAAAGCCCTTTTTGGTCTACGGCCAGAGATGAATTTTCTTTAGACTTTAGGCTATATTTTCATGTTTTTCCTTAAATCAGTCTAAAGCTTCGTTAGTGTTGAAAGTCAGATATCTATAGTGCTACTACATTAATGAGGTTATTTTGTCAAAAGATGCTAATTTAACAAAATAATGACATAACTTAACTAACAAGCAACGCCACCCATTGTAATCGCCGACATAATCTACACTACACGAATCCGATTAGTAACAGCCAGTTAAGGCATAAAAAAACCGATGTCATGCATCGGTTTTTAAACGTTATTTACTATTAAAATCAATTAACTCAAGTTGTTAATTTCAACTTCTGGACTCAGGTCTTCATCATAGTCAACCCCATCAACACCAAAGCCAAACAGTTTTAAAAATTCATTGTGATAACCAATATAATCAGTCATATCATCGATAGTGTCTGTATCAACACTATTCCAAACATCCGTAATTCGTTGTTGAACACTGTCTTCAAGTTCTTTATAGTTTTGACGGAAGCGGTTTTGTTCATCAAGACGCGGGCTATTGCTATAGATATTCTCTTTAAATAAATTACTTATTTGTTCAATACAGCCTTCATAGGTGCCATCAGCTTTCATTACTTTAAACATAGCTGATATATAAAGCGGCATAATTGGAATTGCAGAGCTTGCTTGTGTTACTACGGCATTTAACGAGGTCACTCGAGCTTTTCCATCAAGGCCCGCTGTAGCAACATTAATAGCGGTTGCAGCGCGATCTAAATCATCTTTGGCTTTACCAATAGTGGCTTTTCCGTAAATTGGCCATGTTAGCTCTTTACCTATATAAGTATAAGCAACCGTTTTAACTCCTTGTGCTAAAACGTCAGCATCTTTTAATGCGTTTAACCATAATTCCCAGTCAGCACCACCCATCACATCAATAGTGCCCTGGATTTCAGCATCATCTGCCGCTTCAACAGTTATAGAATCAATAGTACGCTTTGTAGTATTCAGGTTTTTAGTTGTCACACGTTGACCAATTGGCTTTAACACTGAAGAGTATACTTCACCAGTATCTGGATCTGTTCTGCGTGGTGAAGCCAATGAATATATTACTAAGTCAATTTTACCCATGTCGGCTTTAATCGTTTCAATTGCTTGGGCTTTAATCGTATGAGAAAAAGCATCGCCGTTAATATTTTTTGAATAAATACCCGCTTCATCAGCTGCTTTTTGAAAAGCAGCTGTGTTGTACCAACCTGCTGAACCAGTTTTTCTTTCTGTCGGTGGTTTCTCAAAAAATACACCCAAGGTACTGGCATTATGACCAAAAGTAGCAGTAATACGTGAAGCCAAACCATAGCCAGTAGAAGCACCAATCACTAAAACATTTTTTGGTCCTGTTTCACTAACCGCTTGACTTTTAATATAAGAAATTTGTTCTTTCACATGAGCTTCACAGCCAACTGGGTGAGCGTTAGTACAGATAAAACCACGAATTTTTGGCTTGATTACCATAAGAAAACCTTTTTAGATTGTTTTTAGAAAGAATAATTTTTTTGCTATTGTACCTTGCTCTCATATTAAAGAGGTACGAGCAGTTAATACACCTATTCTACAGCTTAAGTTGAAATAGGTATATACTCAAAAACGTCAAGCCACATAATTCATGTGGCTTGAGTGTAGTATTGAAAGCAGTACGTTATGTTGCAATAAATTACCCTATAGCATTAATTATCTAACCACACTTACTTACCGCCACCTAAACAATTTGGAGACAAAGGTGTGTTTGCAGCATAATAATCATGCCATTCTTTTTCTGTATAGGTATGTAGAGCTAAGGCGTGAATTTTTTCAGCCAACTCTTTTGCCAGCACAGTATTAACAGCTCGATGACGTTTGATTAGCCGCTCATCTTCAAAATCATTTGAAACAATAGTTACTTTAAAATGAGACTCACTACCCGGTGGGACATTATGATTATTACTCTCGTTAATCACATCAAGATATAGTGGTGAAAACGCGGACAAAAGCTTTTTTTCAATGGTTGTTGCTATAGACATTATTGTTCTCTAAAAAGTGGGAGGCACTAGTAATTTTAGCTAACTTACAGCGAGATGATAAGTATAAAAACAGAAAAAAACTCTCTTTACAGCTAACTTAATGGTGCCATTAGGGTTTTATTTTAATAAATTTTAGTTCATAGAAGCAACAAAAATTAACGCGATATTGGTATAAATATGTCACAATAGCTTAACTTCTTTAATTATCACTCATACCTTTACTATGCTAAGCCCCTTCTTTGTAAATGATAAACAACTAAAACTTTCCCGATTTCCTTTAGCGCAGGTAAACCGTAGTTTACAAGCTTGGGATGCAAGTGATGAATATTTGCTTAATCATATTAAAGATGAGAAATTAATTTCTCCTACAGCTCGGATTCTTATTTTTAATGATGCCTTTGGCGCACTGACAACAAGTTTTTGTACGCCATTAGATTTTGATTTACCAGACAACTTACCAAGTGATTTACATGCTAATTTACGAGGTAATAAAACTGAAGTTTATTGTATCAATGACTCCTATGTAAGTAGTCAAGGTGTCGCTTATAATATAGATCGAAATCAGCTTAATAATATCAATATCAATCAGTTAAGTAGCCTAGATTCATTACCGACTAATATTGATGTTGTTTTATTTAAAATACCTAAAAGCAAATCTTTGTTAATAGCACAATTAATCCAAATACAAACCAGTATTGAACAGTATAGTGTAGATAAAAACACGGTATTTATTGCCGCAGATCGCGCCAAAGAAATTCACCGTTCTACCTTAGCATTGTTTGAAAAATATTTAGGTACTACCACAACATCGTTAGCAGTCAAAAAAGCCCGTTTAGTTTTTTGCCAATTTGACCAAAAGCAAGCACATGAATCTCCTTTCCCAACAGTTTGGCCATTAACGAATAAAACCTTGAATCGTGATTTTGTTATTAGTAATCATGCTAATGTGTATGCGAGAGAAAAACTTGATATTGGTGCTCGTTATTTTATTGAAAACTTACCTGATGTTAATAAACATAGCCAAGTTATCGATCTAGGCTGTGGTAATGGAGTTATTGGTTTAACTATATTAGCCAATCAACCAAGCGCCTGTATTCAGTTTGTCGATGAATCACATATGGCAATCACGAGTGCACAGCTCAATATTGAAACAAATTTTCCAGAATTAGCAACGCAATGCCAATTCCATCTAAATGATTGTTTGACCAATATAGAGAGTAATAGTGTCGACCTGATTTTATGTAACCCACCCTTTCATCAACAAACGGCTACTACAGATCATATTGCATGGCAAATGTTTAAAGACAGCCATAGAGTTTTAAAGAAAGGGGGCGAGTTGCGCATTATTGGCAATCGACAACTGGCTTATCATATTAAATTAAAACGCATTTTTGGCAATGAAAAACTCATTGCAAGTAATGACAAATTTGTCACACAATCCGCCATTAAATAATTTTTCAAACACAACTAGCGAACTATTTAAATGAAATCAACAAATAATGTATTCCCCATTTCCTCGTTAATTATTACTCTTTTATTAAGCGGTTGTGCTAGTGCGCCAAGCCATTTAATTGTTGCGCCTGAAATTATGGCACCGTCAGCCAATCAACATATTGATAAACAAGCAACACTTAATGTTGTTGATATGCGTACAGCAAATCACATCGTTCAAATATTGCGTAAAAATGAAGCCGCAACTTTATTTTCAGCCCAAGAGAGACTTGAAGATATTATCAACAACAGTTTGAGTGAAAATTGGCAAAAACAAGGGTTAGCCATTCAAGCCAGTGCAATAAATACATTTAATATCGCTATCGAAAAAGCGGTAATAAGTGTCACGCAAGAAACACTACGTTACCAAGTACAAACAGAAATAATACTAAAAGTAACCATTAATAATAGCCTACAAACACTCACTAGTACCTTTAAAAATCGTGGCAATAGTAAAGGACCTTTTAAAGCTGACATTGCAGTATTAGAACGTAACTTCAATCAACGTCTAGCCAATTTACTGCAGCAAATTTTAGCAAATAAAAAGATTAACCATTTTTTGAAATAACCTAAGATTGAATCGGGACTGTCCAATGAAAAACATTCTAATTACAGCTACATTTTTTTTTACTTTAATGTTATTTAATACGCCAATTAACGCTAATAATATTGCTATTGATCCAACCAATATTTTCCCAAAAGTAAAGTTAGAGACATCAATGGGAATTATTATTGTTGAACTCGATCGCGTTAAAGCGCCAATTACTGTTAATAATTTTTTAACCTATGTGATCACTGGCGAATATAACAACACTATTTTTCATCGCATTATTGAAAATTTCATTGTGCAAGGAGGTGGTTATGACGCTGACTTTACTCCAAAAAAGCGGAATGTAGATATCAGTAACGAATCAGGTAATGGTTTAAAAAATGTAATCGGTACCCTTGCTATGGCAAGAGGAAATAGCCCTCATACGGCCAATCGACAGTTCTTTTTTAATATTCACGACAATGCTAACTTAGATTCTGGCAGACACTGGGGCTATGCTGTTTTTGGCGCAATTATTGAAGGTGAAAAGGTACTTGAAGCGATGTCACAAGTAACAACGGATTACAACGAAAAAATGAGTTGGGAAGATGTACCTTTAAAGCCTATAATGTTAATTAAGGCAACACTATTATCGGCAGAATAACTGGGCCTATTCACACTAAAAAATCAAAATAAAGTTATTTAATAGGCCTAATATCAATGCTTTGAGATCTTACTGGCTTTTGATAAAAACCGATTGTCGCCGATCAATAAGAATAGTCGTTATAGCCTATAGTTTTGTATTAATCACTTTTTCCAAAAATGAATAATAAAAGTTGCTTAACGTTATCTATTTATACAAGCGATTTTTATGCCTTGTCGTACATGCTAAGAAACGAGTCGGTTGTTCACTTATCAAAGGGGTTTCCTATTTTACAGAGTATGTCGAAGAACAAGTGCAAACTCTAGCAGAATAAAAGAAGCGTAGGTAAATAATTACAAATGTAATAACACGCTTCTGCTTAGTACAACACTCTGATAAGCTGAAACTTATAAATTACCTGTTAAATAAGCAACCTGTGAATGCCCTCTTCCTTTAAACACACTATTCTAAACAAGCGTATGCTGATCTGTATCTTTACGGGTTTTAGCTCAGGCTTGCCCTTGTTTGTGCTGTACCAATTGGTGCCCGGCTGGCTTAGAGACCAAGGTGTTTCTTTGGCAGAAATAGGTTTGTTTTCATTAATTGGTGTCCCTTATGTTTGGAAGTTTCTTTGGTCGCCATTATTGGACAGATACTCTTTAGGACGGCTAGGAAGAAGACGCAGTTGGATGTTAGCGACACAAGTTTTACTACTGATTTCAATTGCCGCCTTTGGTATGGTAAATCCAATAGAAAATATCTGGTCCGTTGCCTACCTTGCTACCGCAGTTGCTTTTTTCAGTGCCAGTCAAGACATAGTTCTTGATGCTTATCGACGAGAGCTATTACCTGATAATGAGTTAGGTTTAGGCAACTCGATTCATGTACAGGCTTATCGATTTTCTGGTTTAGTGCCGGGTTCATTAGCTTTTATTCTTGCTGATCATATCAGTTGGCAGTCAGTTTTTATTATTGTCGCTGGCTTTATGGTGCTAGGCATTCTACTAACACTCTTTATTAAAGAATTAGAGACTGAACACAACGCACCTAAATCATTGCGAGACGCTATTGTGTTACCTTTTAAAGATTTCATTCAAAGTAATGGCTTAAAATCAGCCGCGTTTACCTTAGTATTTTTAGTGTTATATAAACTAGGCGATAATATGGCCACCGCACTACAAACCCCCTTTTTTATCGATATGGGGTTTAGTAAAACAGAGATTGGTGTGATTGCCAAAACGTCCTCAATGATTGCCATGACAATAGGTATAGTAGTTGGTGGCATAGTCATGATAAAACTAAGTATAAACCGCGCCTTATGGCTTTTTGGTTTTGTACAAATTGCCAGTATTCTTGGTTTTGCTGCACTGGCTGAAATTGGCCATAATAACGTTGCTTTAGCGATAGCAATGGGATTTGAATACCTTGGTGTAGGTTTAGGTACAGCGGCTTTTACTGCCTTTATCGCCCGCACAACAAACCCTGCTTTTGCCGCCACACAAATAGCACTTTTTACTGCGATAGCGGTTTTACCTAGAACATTTGCTAATGCCACAACCGGTTTTATTGTCGAACAAATTGGTTGGACTCAGTTTTACTTTTTATGCACCGCCCTAGCTGTTCCAGGTATGTTGATGTTATTTAAAGTAGCGCCTTGGCATGAACAAACTGAACAAAAAGTGATAGAAACAAAAATAGGAGTATAAAATGATCAGACTATTTTTTCTTTTACCCATAGTTATGTGCGCTATTTGGTGGTGGTATTTAGATGATAAAGGCTATAGTTTAAAGGAAGGATTAAGAGGTTTTATTTACATCTTATCTTTTAATGCTGTTCTTATATTATTTCTTGTGATGATGATCTGGGTTACACATTAATTGGCTTACTATTAAGTAAAAGCGATCCATATCCTTATTACTTATGAACTCAGTTAATTTTACGACCATCCCTCATCCTTATTGTTATTGTTATTGTTATTGTTATTGTTAATCAAAATATTTTAGATAATAAAAGTCGAGGCTTATATTGAGGCAGCAGTACTGTCCATGTTGACTAGCAATAAAGAGGGGTAAGCAGGCATTATATGCCAAGATTTACTAATAATTTATCCTCATAAGTTATTAGTAAATCTTGACCATGACAGTAATAACGCTCTAAAGTCTTCAATACCACAGGCAGCACTATCATTGTTATCGTAATGAATATGATCAACTGTTAACATTTCAGATAGAGGTTCCTCATCATTTAAGCTAGCATTCGAGTGAATTTCCACGTCACCTTTGCTAATAGCAACTGAATATTCATGGCCAGTAATAACAACTTCACTTTTATTACCTTTTTCCACATTATCAATGGCGGTTAACAGTTGTGCTAACTTAACACTATCATTTCCAAGCTCAACTTCAATCCACGGACCAACGACTTCATGCTCTAAAAAAAAGCGTGCTTTGGCTTCACCTGTTATTGCATCCTGTATAAATTCATATTCCATAAGTTTACCATTTCAACTTGCTTTAAAATCTATTACTAACCTTCCTGTATTGTAGCAAACGATTAAGCTTTTAGTGATATCATTTTTCGCCAAAAGTGGCCATTATATTTTATATGCCCCTTACTACCCTATTAAAGTGATAAATTGATCATCTACGCTTTATAAGGCTTATTTCACGTCCACTATCATATATTCAATGCAGTAAATGTATGTTAAAAAAGTTATAATATTTCTTATTAATTAAGTGTCTATTGAGTGAATCTACGTATGAAAATGAGTAAAATATGCCAACGTTTGAACAAAAAATTATTGGCTGTATTAGTCAAAATTAATGAAGAGGCAAAGCAAATCGATGGTTTTACCCATTTAAGTCATACTGTTCAGTTCGATTACTTCCCTGGCAGTTTGTTAGTGCATTGCCATTTTAGTGAAGCACAACAGCTGCGTATTGCACAGAACAGTCATGTTGAAACCAAATTACAAAAACAATTGCAAAAATTACTTTTAAAACAAGGGATCGTCTTAAAAGATCCTAAAATCAATTTAAACCTGCAAGGTCCGTGTTAGTCTCAACTCATAGGGGCTGGTTGCCACAAAACGGGCGGTTTTTATAAACCAATCATCATTATTTACCATAAACTGCCATGAATAGTGACTAAAAATGCAGTCTTTATAGAATGTAAAAATTTAAGCCACTTGGTAACATTATATGTTCCAGAACAAGTTAAGTCCCTAAAATTTTCCTAAGAATGATATATACCCGCTTTATTAACTAGGTAATTGGTATTAGATTACAAGCTGACTTTAACGCCTAATAGATCACGAATTGATTGTGTTATTTCTTCAATGCGATTAACGTCTATCGGAGCGATAAAGATAGTATCATCACCTGCTAAAGTTCCTAAAATACCTGCTGATTCCCCCATACTGTCAAGCATTCTAGAGATCAAAGGTGCACCGCCAATTCCTGTTTTCAATATGATTTGCATGCTGTTGTTCTTAACACTTAGCACAACAGATTCTATAGATTGTTTTGACTTAGGTACGGCTAACTCATCCGGTAAAATATAGATCATCTCGTTATTAGTATTACGCGTTTTAACTGCACCTAATTTAGAAAGTAGGCGTGATATTTTTGCTTGCGACATATTATCAAAACCTTGCTTTGACAACGCTTCCGCCAACTTCCCCTGTGAGCCATGACATTGTTCTTTTAATAGACGTCTAAAAGCTTGAACCAAGTTTGATTCGTGTTGTTTTCGCAAAGTGGTCATATCAAATTCTATAAAAATGTTGCTGATATAAGTATTCTACACTAGCCTCATCAGAATTTTCTATTTTATGTATTCATACTAAAATAATTTCATTCTATTGGAATTCAAAACGATGTTGACAAGGTGTTGATTTTGGAGGACGGGTATAAAAACATCTAAAATAGCGAAATGAGTAAACTTCATTTGTTTTCAACTATTGCTGAGTTGCAAGTTTCTTTTTATTATTATCTGACGATCAAACCATTAGCAACATTGTTCACTAATACATTTAATTACATTTTTTAAATAAAACCCCACTTGCCATTTGTGGTGAAAACGCTAAGCTAACCACATGCATAATTTTTTTCACAAAACTCGCCTTTTATTGCTTGTTATTCCCTTACTTAGCGGTTGTAGTGCCAACTCATTTAGCGACTTATTCAGTCACTATAGTCAACAAATGAATGGCGTAAAACAAGCCCAACAGCAAGGGAATTTCCAACAAGCGATCAGCTTATTACCCACTCGCAGCCCCGATAATGGTAACTATAGTTTAGGGCTATTAGAAAAAGCACGTTTAGAATATCTAGCTCAAAACAATAAGCAGAGTAGACAAGATTTTGCACAAACTTATGAGCTTGTGCAGCAAAACCAACAAGCTGCGAAAATAGAGCTTAGCCGAGGCATTGAAAATATTGCTGCGGTAATGAGTAATGACAATGCAATACGGTATGACATTCCACTGTATGAACAAAGCATGTTAAATAGTTATCAAGCATTAAATTACCTTGCTCAACAAGATTTATCTGGCGCTTTAGTCGAAGTTAGACGGGCTAATCAAGTACAAGAGCGCGCGTTAAAAGCCAATGCTAGTAGTATTGATGCGACAAAAAAAAGCATAGCAGATGAAAAGTTCAGTATGGATAACTTATCTCAACAATACCCCTCAATGAATAGTGCGATTGGCAAAGTTAAAAATGGTTTTCAAAATGCCTATACCTTTTATTTATCCGGTTTACTTTATGAGGCAGGAAATCAAAAAAATGATGCCTATATTGATTACAAAAAAGCGTTAGAAATTTACCCTGATAATCACTACTTACAACAAGATGTATGGCGCTTAGCAAATACTTTACAGATGACTAACGATATAAACCTATTTAGAGACAGCTTTGCGCGAACAATTACTAACAAAAATACTTTTGCTAGTAATAATACTCAAGGTGAAGTTGTCATTATCATTGAAAATGGCATAGTCGGAGCCAAGCAAGAAGTCTCATTAAGTTTGCCTATTTATACTAGACATAATGATATGCGCTTATACAGTGTTGCTTTACCTCGCTATCAAAACAAGTTAACCGTTTACCCACCTTTAACACTAACGTATCAGGGAAAAAGTTACCAAGCAGAAGAAATTGTGCGTTTGCAGTCTTTAGCCGCCAAGCAACTACAAGATCAATTACCGATTATTGTCACTAGACAAATAACACGCCTAATTGCTAAAGAAGAAATTAGACAGACATTGGTTAAAAAAGGCGGTGATCTTGGTAATATTTTCGCTAATATCTATAATATTGCCACCGAAAAAGCAGATACCCGCAGCTGGAGCACCCTACCTGATAGTATCCATATTTTACGATTAAATTTATCAACAGGTACTCATACACTTAACATTAAGATTAACGGTGTAAGTCAGGCAATAGAAGTATCCATTAATCAAAATAAACAAACCTTAATCACGCTAAACACTATTGGCACTCATGTTGGCCATAATATTTTCAACTTATAACACGCTATACTTAATACGAGGAAACAAAACTATGTCGTTCATAAAAAATCCCCCCTTACTTTTACTGTTAGCACTATCAATTTTTTTTATTAGTGGTTGTGTAAATGTGCCACCCGTTACTTCTGGTATTGGTAGTGAACAAATTTATCCCGGACAAAAATACAGTAAACATTTACAAGTAGATAATAAGAAGCTTGCAGGTCGACTTCATATCAGTGAAATAAAATCACGTAAACAAAATGATTTATTGCAAGTAAATTTAAGCCTTACCAGTACTTATAAAAAATCACTACAACTGCAATATCAATTTCAGTGGTTTGATCAAGACGGTTTTGTTATTGAAGCAGGTAAAAGCCCTTGGCAGCCACTTGAATTACACGGCATGCAAACCACAACAGTGGAAAGTTTAGCACCAACACCTCAAGTGGCTACATTTAGTCTCTATGTACGTGAAGTGCCTGAAAAGTTTTTCAAATATTAAACAACATATTAAATAAATACTACCCGTATAAAAGGACAATATTATGAACAAATTTCTAGTTACCGCTAGTGTTAGCCTAGCCCTAATCGCATTAAGTAGTTGTACAAATAAATCCGTCGTTCGCTATGGCGATGCGACGGAAGTTGAAACTACCAACATCAACTTTGGTTCAACAGACTTACAAAAAGTTGCTAGCCAAATGACTGACTCATTACTACTCTCACCTGTAGTTGGTACGTTAACAGTAAACACTCGTCCGATCCTTTTTGTTGAAAGTATTAAAAACAAAACCAGTGAGCATATTGATACCGAATCTATTACTGATTCAATTTCAACCAAGTTATTACGCTCTGGTAAGTTCCGCTTTGTTGACATGGGTCGTGTTGCCGCCGTTCGGGAACAACTTGAATTTCAACAAAATAGCGGTATGGTCGATGCTAGTAAAGCGATGGCGTTTGGACAGCAAGTTGGTGCGCAATATATGTTGTACGGTAACTTGGCTAGTATAGTAAAGTCGAACAAAGATAAGTCTGACGTTTATTATAAATTCACTTTACGCTTAATGGATTTAAAAAGTGGTTTAATCGAATGGGCTGATGAAACTGAAATTCGTAAATCCAAAGAGAAAGAATTTGTTAGTTGGTAAGGAGGCAAGATGAAAACTACATCACTAGGCATATTATGGTTATGCATTTTATTTTTTTATTCCACAAGCGTTTATGCTAATTACGACAGAAATAAGGCAGTACCTGTAGAAAAAGTACTCTTTGGTAGCGTGATATCTGTACGTAACATTAATAATAAAGAGTTAATACGTGATAAAAATAATGGTTGGCACACGTTTGGCGGAGCACTCATCGGTGGCGTTATTGGTCATCAGTTTGGTGGGGGTAATGGCAGAGATGTTGCCACCATATTAGGTGCGATTATTGGTAGTTCGGCTGTCAATAATAGTCACAACCAACCTAAAAATTTGACCACCCGCTTAGTTGAGTTAATGATCAAAATAGACAGTGGTCGGCAATTTATGGTGATCCAAGATTATGATAACAGCATGGTTTTTCATTCTAAAGATAAAATCAGAATGATCTATCTAGCTAACAGTACTGTGAGAATAGACAAACAACGCTAATTTATCCGTATTAGCGCAAAAAAATAGCTGAGCGATAGTGCTGATAAATCATTAGCTATCGGTTATTATTTTTTTTTAATCGCTATTACCTGACATTTTGTAAAAGTAATTTTGTGTATAATCCCCTGAAATACTTTAATATTATGCTACAACATACGATTGCCTATTCTCTGCTAATGGCAACGACTCCGACAAAACGGTCATAATAATCAAGTATACCTGCAAAAAAAAACATTAAACATCTTCATCATGAAGGTTAACTTTCCGATCATTAAGCATATCTATATATCATGCCTCATCGTGCACAGAAGTTAATCTGACAGGTGCATTATTGGAAGTATCTATTTAGTTTAAGTTATTGCATTTTACAAATCTATAAATAGCTGAACGATGGTGATATTATGGCGTCGAGTATTCGAAAACGGGTTGAGTACGGAGTCCAACTCGTTATAAGTTTGTCAAACAAAACTCCCAAATAACGTGAGCCAAAAAATGCTATCAGCTTTAAGTCGAACATTCACTTCTTTATCATTTGTTTTAATTGTCAGTGCTTGTACACAAGACAATAAACCTGAATCAGTTGATAATTTGATTAGCCCTACCCCCATTCAAGTTATGGCATCTTCACAGATAGAAGCACCTCAAGGTCCACTTTCTTTACTTGCCAAGCCAGTTTTTTACAAGCTCGATATGATAATTGATCCAAATACCGAGCAATTTAGTGGAATTGCATCGATAGATATTAATTTGGAAAGTGATACAAATGGCATTTGGCTTCATGGTAAAGACCTAAAAGTGAGTTCCGTCAAACTGAAGACAGCCAAAGGCGATAGCTTTATTGTTACTTACTCCCAAAAATTAGATTCTGGAGTGTCTAGGGTTGATTTTGGGCGTCAAGTGGCATCAGGAAAAATTAACTTAGAGTTTGAATACTTGGCTGATTTTGATAAAAATCTTTCAGGGTTGTTCAAGGTGATTGAACAGGGAGACGCTTATGTATTAGCTAAGTCTGAATCGATTCAAGCACGAAAGTATTTACCAGGCTTTGATCAACCAGGATTTAAATCACCTTTTTCAATTTCACTGACAATTCCTAAGGGCATGATAGGGGTGTCAAATTCGCCGATAGCCTCTAGCATTCCAATAAATGATAAATTAGTGAAAATTCAATTTGAGCAAACACGACCGATGCCGACGTATTTGTTATCGATTGCGGTTGGCCCTTTCGATGTGCGCAATGATGGCGTCATTCCAAAAAATTCAATACGAGATTATGACATTCCTTTGCGAGGTATCGCTCGTCGAGGCAGAGCAGCTGATATGAATTTTATCATGGGGATCACCCCAAGGTATGTAGAAATATTTGAGCAGGAACTAGGCCAACCTTACCCATTTAAGAAATTAGATATTGTCGCTGCACCGCAATGGCCTAGTGGTGCAACCGAGTTGTCTGCAGCCATTACTTATCGTGAGCAATCAGTCTTATTAGGTGATAACCCGGCACCTGGTGCCAAGCTTGGAATAATGAATACTCATGCTCATGAATTAGCGCATATGTGGTTTGGCAACTTAGTAACACCACCTTGGTGGGATGATCTTTGGTTAAAAGAGGGGTTTGCGACTTGGGCAACGACGGTATTATTATCAAAATTTGAGCCTAAAGTAGGTCATCATCTTGACGCTTTGAAATCAAATTTTCGGACCATGAAAGCCGACTCATTAGCGAGTACCCGTGCTATCAAGGAACCCATTGAGAAGAATGAAAATATTCGTAATGCGTATGATTCAATTACCTACAGAAAAAGTCAAGCCATTATTCACATGGTCGATAGCTACTTTGGTTCAAAGACATTTCGCAAAGCTATGGGCCAATATGTTGCCCAACATGCCGATGGTGTAGCTGATTCTGAACAATTTTATGAAAGTATAGGACGTCAAACTGGCGAGACGGCTCTCACCGAAACCTTTCGTCAATTTGCTGAACAAAAAGGTGTACCCTTGATGGAAGCTGAAATTACTTGTGGGCATTCACAACCCACTAAAGTGAGTTTTAATCAGTTACGTTATCGCCCTTTAGGCTCTAAAATAATAGATGATACTCAATGGACTGTGCCTATGTGCGTCCACTATAGCGATGGAAAATTGGAGCATAGAGAATGTGCGTTAATCAGTCCAAAAAATAATATACTCCAATTAAAATCTTCAAGTTGTCCTACTTGGTTTATGCCTAATTCAGACGGTAATGGTTATTACCGCTGGAAACTGAATGAGCAATACTGGCAGGCGTTGTTAAACGAATTTGATGGATTAAACAACGGAGAACAACTTGCTATTATTGATAGTGTTTTTTCGGGATTCAATGCTGGCAAAGTCGATATCAATACCATGTTAAGTGCAGTTAAAATATCGACAAAATCAAATATTCGTCAAGTGGTTGAAATGCCGATGGGTGATTTGGGCTACTATATTACGAAAGTTTTTGACAAAGCGCTTAGCGAAAAAATCGTTAACGAAATCACGCCTTGGTACCTTACTAAACTTACTCAGCTTGAAGCCAGTAACACTCATTCAGCGCTCAATAATAATCAATTATTATTAAAAAATCGATTGGTGAGTTTTATTGCAAGTATATTAAAACACAAAAAAACTCGAGCCAAACTAATTATTCAAGCACAGACATTTATTGACTCAAAAGGTAAAAATGAAATTAATAAACTTTCGAGTGACTTATACTCAGTGGCATTTACCACTGCAATTCAACACCTAGGCGAACCATTTTTTGACAAACTAATTACAGCACGCGATGAAATTGACGACCCTCGTTTTGATAGGGCAAGCGCAGCGGCTCTTGGAGCGGTCAAAGATGAGTCTATGCTTGATACAGTTCATGATTATGTTCTCAGTGATAACATAGGCGCACGTGAAAGTTTCAGTATGATTGAGGCAATGCTTAATGAAAAGTCACTCAAAACCCAACACTGGACTTGGTTTAAAAATAACTTACTAGCTATCAACAATAAGATACCTGCTCAAAGTCGGCGTCATACACCACGAGTTGCCTCCGCTTTTTGTGATAAAAAAGACTTAACTGAGTTACAAAGCTTATTTGACCTTCATGGTGATAAAGCGCCTGGGTACGAGAACGCACTAAAGCAAACTAAAGAAAATATCATGCTTTGTTCATCTCTCAAAACTTATACTTCAAAATTTAGCCTTTAGATAACTCGCTTTAAAATTTAGGGGGTGGGTGGTGAAAACACATCACCACTTGCGGCTTACAAGAAAAAGAGCCATTTGTTAATTTTTTATATTATCGAATCAATATTTGTATGAAATAGGCACCTGATCTGAACACCCTAATTAAAGCCTTATTCAGACTGAAAGGACTATATCGTATCAAAGCGATCCATTAGTGGTTTGACTTAGACCTCAATATAACGACTATTTTATGGTAAGCAACATCCATACTCCCTCACGTTTAAGGCGAAGTTTTTGAACAAACTAATGAGCGTGGTTATTCCGTCGCAGAGATATCTGAGCGATTAGGTTTTTTCCATATTAAAAACGGAAAAACCATAATTAACAACAGAAAACTCTATTATTAATTATGGTTATACTATTTTCGATGCATGACTAAAGAGGTAATTAGTCGATACTAATACGCGTGATATCCGCACCTAATGCTTGTAATTTATCTTCTATACGTAAATAGCCACGATCAATGTGATAAATTCGATCTACTTGCGTGGCCGTTTTAGCAACCAAACCGGCAATAACTAAACTTGCTGATGCACGTAAATCGGTTGCCATAACTTGGGCACCATTAAATGAATCAACACCTCTGACAGTAGCCGTATTACCTTCAAGTGAAATATCAGCTCCCATGCGCTGTAATTCAGGAACATGCATAAAACGATTTTCAAAAATAGTTTCTATAACCGTTCCTGTCCCTTGTGCCAACGCATTCATCGTCATAAACTGTGCTTGCATATCGGTAGGGAATTCTGGATGGGGTGCGGTTCTCACATTAACCGCTTTTGGTTTTTGCGTCATGGATAGTTCTATCCATCCTTCTCCCGCTTCATTTTCGCCGGTAGTAATGTCAGCACCGGCTTCAGTTAACTTAGATAAGACAGCTTCTAGCACTGACGGGTCCGTATTTAAACACCTAACTTTCCCTTGAGTAACCGCTGCGGCTACAAGAAAAGTTCCCGTTTCGATTCTGTCAGGCATTACTCGATATTCAGTTCCACGAAGCTCTTCAACACCTTCAATAGTTAATATATTAGTACCTGCGCCCGTAATTTTTGCACCCATACTAATAAGGCAATTAGCTAAATCAACAACTTCAGGCTCTCGCGCAGCATTTTCAATAACGGTAGTACCATCAGCCAACGCAGCAGCCATCATTAAGTTTTCGGTTCCGGTGACGCTGACAATATCCAAAAATATGTTAGCACCTATAAGACGACCTTTTTTCTTAGCTACAATATAGCCATTTTCAACATCTATATCAGCAGCCATCGCTTTTAGACCCTGAATATGCAAATTCACTGGACGAGCACCAATTGCACAACCCCCAGGTAAAGACACTTCAGCATGTCCCATACGGGCAAGTAAAGGGCCAAGGACTAATATAGAAGCGCGCATGGTTTTTACTAAATCATAAGGAGCACAACATTCAGTAATATTACTTGTATCAATACTTATTGTTTCATCATTTAGCCACTGGGTTTTCGCCCCTAACTGGCCTAATAGCTTTACGGTGGTTAAAATGTCATTGAGTTGAGGTACATTACTAAAAACAATAGGTGTTTTTGATAACAATGCTGACATTAAAATAGGGAGTGCGGCGTTTTTAGCCCCCGAAATAGTGACTTCACCACGTAGCGGCTTACCACCAATAACTTTAAATACGTCCAAAATGGCTTACTTCTTACTTATAAATGATTAAAAAAATTGACTATGTGACAAGTATTGCATGCATTTACATATTAAACAATTTATCACGCTGCCACTGTGCTTTAGTAAAAGTTTTTACTGTCACAGCATGGATGCTACCGTCTTTAATAGCACCGGCTAACGCTGCAAATACGACTTGTTGCCGTTTAACACGTGATAAATCAGCAAACATATCGGCTACAGCTACAACACTACATTGTGAACCGTCAAATTTCACTTGAAGTTCATCAAGCGTTAGTGCGTCGTTAATTAGTTTTTCTATATCTTGTACTTCCAAGAGTAGTTCCTCGATCTGGTTAGTTGCATTCAGCGAATTAATTAATCACTTGATCTTATACCAATTAAACTAACTAAGTGATCTTTTTAAATGGTCTAAATATCCAATAACATCGTTGCTTTCAATCCCAATAGCCAGCTATTGGTCAATCAAGCGCCTTGTTATTGAAAATTTATCTTCATTAAAATTTGACCCCTTAATTAACTTTAATTGGTATTATTATTTAACAGGTAAAAAGCCTTCAACGCCACTTAAGCGAATGAGTTTATCTAGTTTAGTTGGTATGTTAGCAAAAGATAATTGACAGTTATCAATATTTGCTTGTTCTAATAAATAAAAAAGCCAAGCTAATCCTGCTGTATCAACACGCGTTATTTTTGCTAAATCAAGTGTCACTGATGAAGGTAAAAATAATTTCGTAATACTTTTTTTTGTTATTTGCATAATAGAATGCCGAGTTAACTCACCGCTAAATTCAATCGCCGTAGTCGTGATGTTTAAGATTATTTCTGCCATATATTAAAATACACCTTAACCCGTTTTATTTTTCAGTGATTTAGTTTTAAAAATTATATCACGATCACTTTTTTTCTTTAGTAATTCAGTCACATAAGGTAGCCCTTTTTGACGAATCACACTACCCAGCTCAGCTTGTTTACTGTCAAGTAAACTAACGCCCTCAGCCACCATATCGAATGCTTTCCATTCATTAGTTTTTCTATTTCTTCTTACTTTAAAAGAGACATCTATATTATCCCTTCCCTGCATCATAACACGGGTATTTACAGCCACAATTTTTTTATCGCTAAAGCTCCTTGCCGGTTCAAATTCAACCGGTTGATTATCATATAAGGTAAAAACTTGGGCATATGAGGTCACTAAATACTCTCGAAATACTGGCACAAAATCGTTGCGTTCTTGCGACGTTGTTTTCTTTAAATGCTTACCAATAACCTTAAATGCAGAGTATTTATAATTGATATATGGCATTAGTTCTTCTCGAACTATATTTTTGAGTATATTGGGGTTAGCCCTAATTGCTTGTTGCTCATTTGCAAAACGGTTAAACGTTTTACTGGCAACGGTTTTAATCATTAAATAAGGATCTTTTTTATCAACATAAATACGAGCCGCATTGGTAGATAATTGCGATTTTTCCTCAGATGATTTATTTTCTTGTACTTCATCAGACGCAAGTAAATTAACGCTGAATAAGCTCGCTACTATAACGAATATCAATAATGAGGGATTCATTAACTTTATCTTATTTAAATACTGTATTTTCATTACTCATCACCGCTCCCTTGACTAAATAAAAACTGTCCTATTAATTCTTCCAGCACTAAAGCCGGCTTGGTATCTTCAATAAAATCATCCGGCTGTAAAATTTCCAATGACTCATCCATAAAGCCTGGCTGTAGGCCAATATATTGTTCGCCCAATAACCCTGCGGTTAAAATGGCCACTGATGTTGCTTCTGAAAACTGGTTGTATTGACTATATATTTCCATAGTAACCACCGGTGTGTAATATTCTTCATCAAGCGATATATTGCTCACACGACCAACAACCACACCACCAACTTTTATGGGTGAACGTACTTTTAAACCACCAATATTATCAAATTTTGCAAATAAATTATAACTTTCGCCACCATTTGAAATACCACTATTAGCAACTTTCAGTGATAACATAAGTAATGCTGCAATACCTAAAGCAACAAAAAACCCTACCATTAATTCTACTTTTTTTGACATCATGTCTGTCACCAAACGCCTTATAAATTGTCTAAAACTATTAACTGTTAACTGTTCTCTTATCTTTATCTTGCAAACATCAATGCTGTTAAAATAAAGTCTAATGCTAATACCAATAAGGAGGATTGTACCACTGTTGAGGTAGTCGCCCGCGAAATACCTTCAGAAGTAGGCTCACAATCATAACCTTTATATACTGCTATCCAACTCACTACAAAAGCAAAAATAATACTCTTAATAATGCCATTTAAAATGTCTTTATTGAAGTCTACCTGATCCTGCATAACAGACCAAAATGTTCCTGCATCAACACCTAACCAATCAACCCCCACCAAATGAGCACCAAGAATACCTACCATAGAAAAAATAGCGGCTAATAAGGGTAAACTAATAAACCCAGCCCAAAAACGCGGAGCTATGACACGGCGTAGAGGATCAACCGCCATCATTTCTAAACTAGACAACTGTTCTGTTGCTTTCATTAAACCAATTTCAGCAGTTAGCGCAGAGCCTGCCCTTCCAGCAAATAATAATGCGGCAACCACGGGGCCTAATTCACGTAATAACGATAATGCAACCATAGGGCCTAAACTCGCTTCAGCGCCATAACCAACTAATATAGTATAGCCTTGCAATGCTAGCACCATACCAATAAAGCCCCCTGAAACCACAATAATAATCAATGACATTACGCCAACGCTATAAAGTTGCTGTAATAACAACGGAATGCCTTTGCGAGGGTTTGGCTTATGCAACAAAGCTGAAAGTAGCACAATAACCGCACGCCCTAGACCGCTAATAAGCGCTAAGGTATTTCGACCCAATAATTGTAACTGCCCCATCATGCTTTTCCTCGTTCATGTACAGCAGGCTGCAATTTAATGAGTTCATTTTGATAACTTGGCGCCGGATAATGAAAGGGTACAGGGCCATCAGCCTTTCCTTCTACAAACTGTTTCACCAGTGCAGATTCATCTTGTCTTATCTGTTCAGGTGTACCGTGACCTATAATTTTTTGCTCGGCAATGATATAGATATAATCAGCAATACTCATTACCTCAGGAACATCATGCGACACCACAACCGATGTCAAACCTAACGCATCATTAAGAGAGCGAATTAAACGAACAATCACCCCCATTGAAATAGGATCTTGGCCTGCAAAAGGTTCATCATACAAAATTAGCTCAGGATCAAGCGCAATAGCACGCGCCAATGCCACGCGACGCGCCATACCTCCAGAAAGTTCACTCGGTTGTAGATCTCGAGCACCACGTAACCCGACGGCTTCTAATTTCATTAATACTATTTTTTCAATAATATTTTCAGGTAGCTTACTGTGTTCGCGAATAGGAAAAGCAATATTGTCAAAAACGCTCATATCAGTAAAAAGAGCACCACTTTGAAAGAGCATGCTCATGCGTTTACGTGTTTCATATAAATCATGACGAGACAAGCTGGGGATATCTTGACCTGAAAATAAAATTTTACCACTCTCAGGTTTAATTTGTCCGCCAATCAAACGTAATAATGTTGTTTTACCAATACCACTGGGGCCCATGATACCGGTTACTTTCCCTACAGGAATAGATAAACTAATATCATTATAAATAACGCGTGCACCTCTTTTAAATGTGAGGTTTTCGATTTCAATTAGGCTGTCTAGCGTTTCTACTGGTAGTGTCATTTTATAACATCAATGTAATTGGTTAATTTATTAATATGAATTACAGAAATCCCTATTTCTGAATAGAAAGTAATTTTACCTGAGCACTTATCATTGTTCACTAAAAATTAATAATTTAAAGCAAAAAAATTGTCTAATAATGTAATAGAGAGCATTTTGTTAGGTTTTAGTTCAACTAATGAAGAAAATTACAACAAACTCAAACTATTTTCTCTTTGATTACATTAATTACTTTGTTTTTCCTTCTCAAACAGCGACAATTTAACTTGTTGTACCAAATAACTTAAGATCCCTCATATTTTCACTAGGATCTGTTGATTTTTTTGGTATATTAATTGGAGTTATAGATGTTAGAACACGTTATTATTTTATTAATTGCCCTTGTAGTACTTGTTTGGAGTGCTGATAAGTTTGTTTTAGGGGCTTCTTCTTTAGCAAAAAACATTGGCGTTTCTCCAATGATTATTGGTTTAACTATTGTTGCTATGGGCTCGTCTGCGCCAGAAATGATGGTAGCTGCAGCGGCTTCATTCCAGGGCAACCCTGATACTGCCATAGGTAATGCTATTGGATCTAATATAACCAATATTGCCTTAGTTCTTGGGCTGACCGCGTTAATAAAACCTTTAGTTGTTTCTTCATCAACGATTAAACAAGAACTACCTCTATTACTCATATTAACAATACTTGCCTACTGGATGCTTTCAGACGATTTTTTTAGCTTCTCTGAATCGTTAATTTTAATGCTTAGTTTTTTTTGCTTTATTTCTATTCTATTGATAAAGGCCTTAAGGCAGCGAAATAATAATAACCTTGACGATCCTATGATTATTGAAGCTGAATACGAAATACCTGAGGCAACAAGTACTCTAAAATCTATTTTATGGCTAGTGGCCGGTATCACTCTTTTGGTTTCAAGTGCGCATTTTCTTGTTGATTCCGCTATATTTATTGCTAAAGCATACGGTATTAGCGACTTAGTCATTGGGTTAACCGTTATAGCCTTTGGAACAAGTTTACCCGAGCTAGCTGCTAGTATTGCTAGCGTAATGAAAAAAGAAGATGATTTAGCCATGGGGAATATTATTGGTTCTAATATTTTCAATATCTTAGCCGTATTACCTTTCGCTGGTTTAATAGCCCCAGGGGAAATAAATCCAGAAGCCTCTTTTCGAGATGCCCCTGTGATGATTGCCATTACAGCTTTACTATTTCTACTATGTTTTAGTCGCAAGTCCGGATACTTTAGACTTACTCGCGCAAAAGGCGCACTCTTATTGGTAAGCTTTATTGCTTATCAAATATTACTTTTTAGCCAGACAACTTTTAGCTAAGCCAACTATTATGAAAGATTTTAAACAACTTGCCATAAACGTCATTAACATTGAACAACAAGCTATTATAGAGTTATTACAATATATTGATGACAGTTTTGAACAGGCCTGTCAGTTAATGTTTAACTGTAAAGGCCGCGTTATCGTTATTGGTATGGGTAAATCTGGCCATATAGGCGGTAAAATAGCGGCCACATTAGCCAGTACGGGTACCCCAGCATTTTTTGTTCACCCTGGCGAAGCGAGCCACGGTGATTTAGGGATGATCACTAAAGATGACGTCGTGCTAACTATTTCTAACTCTGGTGAAACTGGTGAAGTTTTAGCTATTATTCCCGTCATCAAACGTATTGGCGCTAAACTTATTTCTATGACAGGTAATACGACCTCTACCTTAGCCAAATTAGCTGACACCCATGTTTGTACTAAAGTATCAACTGAGGCTTGTCCATTAGGGTTAGCACCTACCTCAAGTACGACAGCCTCTCTTGTTATGGGTGATGCACTAGCTGTTGCCCTACTTAATGCTAGAGACTTTACCGCTGACGACTTTGCTTTATCGCACCCCGGCGGTAGCTTAGGCAAACGATTATTATTATGCTTGAATGATATAATGCATCAAGGTGAACGCTTACCAGTAGTAAATGAACGAGCATTAATCAAAGAGGCTCTAGTAGAAATGTCGTTAAAAGGCTTAGGTATGACCGCTATTGTTAATGATAATAAAGAGTTAGTTGGCTTATTTACCGATGGTGACTTACGCCGTATTTTAGATGAAAGAATAGATATTCATCAAGACATTATCTCCTCTGTAATGACAATATCACCAACAGTCGCACAACGTAATATGTTAGCAGCACAAGCATTGCATATAATGGAGGATAAAAAAATTAACGGTTTAATTGTTGTTAATGAACAACAACAACCCATTGGAGCAATGAATATGCATGATCTACTTCGCTCAGGTGTACTTTAATGAACAATGTACTGAACACAAACCCGAATACCTTATACGGCATGGTAAACGAAAGTATTCTAATTAAGGCGAAAAAAATAAGACTTTTAGTCTGCGATGTAGATGGTGTTTTTTCCGATGGCAGAATCTACTTAGGTAATGACGGTGAAGAATTAAAAGCGTTCCATACCAAGGATGGCTTTGGCATAAAAGCACTTGGCAGCAGTGGTGTTGCTGTAGCGATTATTACCGGCCGACGCTCAGCTATTGTTGCCAAACGTATGACAGATCTTAATATTGAACATATAATTCAAGGACAAGAAGACAAGCTACCCGCTTTGCTCTCTTTGGCTAAAGAGCTTACTATTAATATCGACGAAATAGCCTACATTGGTGATGACATGCCCGACATGTCTTGTATTATACGAGTAGGTTTAGGCATTGCTGTACAGGATGCACATCCAATGGTACTAGCAAAAGCCGATTATACTACCTTTACTCGAGGAGGGTTTGGGGCAGTCAGAGAAGTTTGTGATTTAATCATGCAATGTCAAAATTCACTGGAAGACGCAAAAGGCGCGAGTATATGACAAGGCTAAATTTTTTAGCTTTATTGACGCTATTATTAGGAGGCATGGCGTATGCCATTATTGAATGGCGTTACGCGCAAACGACACCTGGCGAAAGTATTGCAAATGAATTAACCCCCGATTTTATTGCCGAAGCACTAAAAAGTGATATTTATACTACATTAGGACAACTATCCCACTCAATCGTCGCTGATCGTATGGAGCATTTCACTAAACTTGAACTTACCCACTTTGAATTACCACATTACATTTTATACCCAACAAATAACATCCAGTCAAAAAAATCATTGGCTGGAAAACAGAGTTATCCATGGAAACTTAGCGCAAAAGAAGCGACACTGTATAAAAACAATAGGGTTATTTTGAATCATCGCGTACACTTAACTGCTACCGATGAAAATAGTTTAATACAAGAAATACATTGTAAATATTTAGAATTAGATTTAAATACTAATATTATCAGTTCAGATCAAACAGTGATGGTGCAAGGGAAAGACTTCACAATGTATGGCTCGGGCTTGATAATTGACTTAAACACCAAACAAATGACACTGACTGAGCATGTACGCACCATTTATTACAAAAAAAATAATAGCTAATCCCTTAATGACAATAAAAAAATTCACTACTGGTATATTGCTTACTTCGCTAATTTTTGGCCTAGCAGCACCTGCTAATGCCTCTAAACAAGATCTTAACCAAGAAATCACCATTAAGTCTAAACGTCAATCTGCTGACTTAAAAAACAAAATAGCCAGTTATTTAGATGATGTTAGCATTCGCCAAGGCTCAATTTCTATCGTTGCTGACATAGTACAAGTTTATAGTGAAATTAATGACATAACAGGCGAAAATTTTGACATTTATCTTGCAAAGGGCAAACCTGCTATTTTTAAACAACAGTTAGAAGATGGTAGTTTAATTAGCTTACAGGCCAATAAAATACAATATCAGCCAGATCAGCATACTATTACCGTTTCAGGAAATGCTCAAGTAAAACAAGCCGGCAGTAAGATGAGTGGTGATATTATCACTTACAACACCTTAAACGAAAAATTAGAGGGACAAAGTAGTAAGGATGAACATGTTACTACTATTTTACAACCCGTCCAGCAAGATAGCTCTGAACTAAAAAAAGAAAGTGAATGACAGTGATAACAAATAATGTGGATCATACGATCATTGATAATGATAATTTACCTAAATCAACGTTAATTGCGCAAGGTTTATCAAAATCTTACAAAAGTAAACAAGTGGTTATAAATGTCAGTTTATCCGTTAGTGCCGGTCAAATCGTTGGTTTGTTAGGTCCAAATGGTGCAGGTAAAACGACTTCTTTTTATATGATTGTCGGGCTAGTACCCAATGATGATGGAAAAATATTTCTTAATAACGAAGATGTAACACTTGCTCCTATGCACGAACGAGCGCGTCAAGGTATCGGCTATTTACCACAAGAAGCTTCAATATTTAGAAAACTTACCGTTACAGACAATATTATGGCTATTTTACAAACACGAAAAAGCCTTAATGAACAAGAAAGACAAGAGAAGTTAGAACACCTCTTAGAAGAGTTTAATATCAATCACATCAAAGACAACTTAGGTATGAGTTTGTCTGGCGGTGAAAGACGCCGAGTAGAAATTGCTCGAGCACTTGCGGCAGAGCCACAATTTATATTGCTTGATGAACCCTTTGCTGGTGTTGATCCTATCTCAGTTGGTGATATCAAAAAAATAATCATTCACCTCAAAGAGCGTGGTATTGGCATACTTATAACCGATCATAACGTTCGTGAAACGCTTGATGTTTGTGAGCACGCTTATATAGTGAGCCGTGGCGAAATCATCGCTGAAGGAAATTCGGATGAAATTCTTGCTAATCAGAAGGTGAGAGATGTATACCTCGGTGAACAGTTCACGCTATAGTTAACACATACACAGGTAACTTAAGCTATGATTAACTTAATCAAATAAATAAATAGGATGTACGAAGGTAGATGCGACCAACTCTGCAACTCCATATAGGACAACAACTAACGATGACACCACAACTGCAACAAGCGATAAAGCTATTGCAGTTATCAACGTTAGAGCTTCAGCAAGAAATTCAAGAAATCCTTGAAAGCAACCCTTTACTCGACGTTAATGAAGAACAAACAATTGATTCAAATAGTCATGCTGAAGATAACCTAGAGCAAGCTTTTTCAACAACCTTAACCGATATCCCAAAAGAAGTGACTGATGGCACAGAAGATGCTGCTGCGACCATTGATGAAATAAGCACCACTGAAGCAATGGAAAATAATGATATTCCTGAAGAATTAAACATCGACACCACTTGGGAAGACAGCTATAGCGCAGGTGTATCTAACACGGGCGCTGTCATTAGCCCCGCTGAAGATTACACCTACCAAGGTGAAACCACTGATTCAATACAAGATCACTTACTTTGGCAAATGCAATTAACGCCCTTTTCTGACACAGATAGAGCCGTTGCTATTGCCATCATTGAAGCTGTGGATGATGCGGGTTACCTAACCGTTTCATCTGAAGATATTTTAGAAAGTGTCGGTATTAAAGATCTTGAACTAGATGAAGTAGAAGCGGTATTAAAACGTATAAATGTTTTTGATCCTATAGGTGTTGCCGCTCCGTCTATTTCTGATTGCTTGTTGATACAGTTAAATCAATTTGACTCTGACACCCCTTTTTTAAAAGAAAGTAAATTAATAATTACCCAATATATTGATTTACTGGGTAATCGTGATTACCGCCAACTTATGCGAAAAACACGTCTTAAAGAAGATCAATTACGCGAAGTAATGCGTCTAATTCAAAGCTTAAACCCTCGCCCAGGTGATACAGTAATTAAGAGCAACGATCAATATGTCATTCCTGATGTGACTGTTGAGAAGAAAAATGGCCGTTGGATTGTAGAATTAAACTCAAACACAGCACCCAAGCTATCGATCAATCAACAATACGCCGCAATGATAAAAACGACAAAATCATCTAGTGGTGATGGGCAATTTATTCGGACAAACTTGCAAGAAGCTAAGTGGTTTATAAAAAGTTTAGAGTCACGTAATGATACTTTACTAAAAGTATCAAATTGTATAGTACAACGCCAACAAGGTTTTTTAGAGCATGGTGCAGAGGCAATGCGCCCTATGATATTAAATGATATTGCTGAAGCGGTAGATATGCACGAATCAACCATATCGCGAGTAACCACTAATAAGTATATGCATACGCCAAGAGGTATCTTTGAATTAAAATATTTTTTTTCAAGTCATGTTAGTACTGAAAATGGTGGCGAATGTTCATCCACTGCGATTCGATCACTCATTAAAAAACTCATTTTAGCGGAAATACCTGCTAAACCGCTAAGTGATAGTAAAATGGCCACAATATTGACCGAGCAGGGAATTAACGTTGCCAGACGTACAATAGCCAAATATCGTGAATCTTTGTCTATTCCACCGTCTAATCAACGTAAGAGTTTACTCTAAAGCTTAATATCTGTACTTACCCTATAAGGAGCATGCATATGCAAATTAATCTTACCGGACACCATGTAGACATTACCTCATCATTACGTGAATATGTTGATACTAAATTTGCCAAATTAGAACGACATTTTGATCATATTAATAATGTGCACGTCGTCTTAACCGTAGAAAAATTGAACCAAAAAGCTGAAGCTACTGTTCATATGAATGGTACAGAGGTTTTTGCCTCTTCAACAAATACTGATATGTACGCTTCTATTGATACCTTAGTTGATAAATTAGATCGTCAGGTACTCAAATACAAAGGCAAAATTTCGCAACATTAATACTATAAAAAATTATGAGACTACAAGATATATTAACACTGGACTGCACTAAATGTGCCGTTCCTACTAGCAGTAAAAAACGTATTCTTGAACAAATTTGCCTACTGGCTGCCGAAAAAATGGGCAGTTGTAATGCAAGTGATTTATTAGAGAGCATTCTTAATAGAGAGAAAATGGGGAGTACTGGCATAGGAAATGGTATCGCAATCCCACATGGTAGATTAAATAATACCGATAAAGCGATGGCTGTATTATTAACAACTGAAAAAGCCATTGATTTTGACGCTATTGACAACCAAGCAGTTGATATATTTATTTGTTTATTTGTTCCTCAAAATAGTACTCAAGAACACCTAAATACCTTACAAAATATTGCGCAATTATTTAGTGATCGAAAAACAGCAAAACAAGTACGTAAATGTACCAATAACCTGCAGTTATTTAATCTTATTCAACAAGGCCAGTAAATTACAAATAAACAGTAACGAGACGATAATATAATATCGCTTGATACTATTAACTCGTGACTCGGAAGCTTAAACGTATGAAACTTATTATTGTTAGTGGTCGCTCTGGCTCAGGTAAATCAGTCGCATTAAGAGTGTTAGAAGATTTAGGCTATTACTGCGTAGATAACATACCCATTAATTTATTACCTGCATTAACGCACACCGTTATTAATGATTATGAAAATGTTGCTGTAAGTCTAGATGTACGTAACTTACCCAAAGATCCCAAAGACATACCTGAAATTATTGAATATCTTCCTAGTGCCGTAGATGTTACTACACTTTATTTAGATGCCGATGATAACGACCTTATTCGTCGATTTAGTGAAACTCGTCGTTTACATCCTTTAATTAAAAAAAATATCCCACTTGATCAAGCAATTGCCTTAGAAAAAGAATTATTAGTACCGATTTCAATTAATGCTGATTTATACATTAATACCAGCCAATTAAGCCCACATCAATTAGCAGATTTAGTTAGAGAGCGTATTTTAGGGAAAAAAACAGGTTCCATGGTATTAGTGTTCGAATCTTTTGGCTTCAAACATGGCATACCTACCGATGCTGATTATGTTTTTGATGCGCGATTTTTACCCAATCCTTTTTGGGAAAAAGAACTCAAACACTATACTGGCTTAGAAGAACCGGTAAAAGACTTTCTTGCTCGCCAACCAATAGTGACCAAATTTATTTGGCAAATCAATAGCTTTATGATGACTTGGGTACCACATTTAGAGCGTAATAATCGTAGTTATGTCACCATTGCTATTGGTTGCACCGGTGGTAAACATAGATCAGTTTATATCGCCGAACTGTTAGCAAATAACTTTAGTAAAGAGCAAAAAGACGTACAAACACATCATCGAGATATAAAAAAAATAAAACAGTTACCAACACCATGAGTAAAGTAAAAAACGATGACAATATTATCGTTACTAAAGAACTAACCATTGTTAATAAGTTAGGACTACATGCACGTGCTGCAAGTAAACTCGCACAGCTTTGCCAGCAATTTACCGCTACTATCAATCTAGAATTAGAAGAAAAAGAAGCAGATGCCAGCAGTATAATGGCTATAATGCTATTAGCTGGTGGACAAGGAAAGACGGTAAAAGTCACAGCGCAAGGGGTAGATGCACCACAAGCATTACAAGCAATTAGCCAGTTAATTTCTGATAAATTTGATGAAGAAGAATACAAAAAAAGCTGAAAGAAGCACTAAGTTACGATAGACTTAACCTTAAGTTAATGTAAGCAAATCAATTATCATGTAAACCAAGCAAATATACCTAATATTTATGTCTGAAACTTTAGAACAAGAAAACATTCACCAAACATTACATCAAGTCAATAAAGCACTTGATAGTGGTATGTTTGTTTATGTGCGTAAATTATTACAAGGTATGTCAGCTTATGATTTAGCCTTGATTCTTGAATCTTCAACGGCTAGAAGTCGTCCTGTTTTATGGCAACTCATTGATATAGAACATCACGGTGAAGTGCTAGAAGAACTAAATGAAGAAGTCCGTAAAGGCATTCTACAAAGTATGCGACCAGAAAAACTGGCAGCCGTTGCTGAAGGTATGGATGTCGATGATATTGCCGAAGTATTACGTACTCTACCAGATGATGCTTACCGCAAAGTTCTCAACTCAATGGACTCTCAGGATAGAAGTCGAGTAGAAACGGCGTTGTCTTATGAAGAGGATACCGCTGGCGGTATCATGAATACTGATACTATTACTATACGCCCCGAAGTCAGTGTTGATGTGGTATTACGTTACTTACGTTTAAAAGGACAATTACCCGAAGCAACCGACTCCTTTTATGTTGTAGACAGAAACAATCTTTTTATTGGTGCAGTATCGCTAGCGGCCATCATTACTGCTCAACCAAACATCATCATTTCAACGCTTATTAATGCAGAAGTAGAAGCAATACAAGCAGATATAGATGAGCAAGAAGTGGCACAATTATTTGAACGCCATGATTGGTTCTCAGCTCCTATAGTCGATCAAAATGGACATTTACTTGGCCGTATAACCATAGATGATGTTATTGATATTATTCGTGAAAATGCTGAGCATTCCATGATGAGTATGGCTGGTTTAGATGATGAAGCCGATACCTTTGCTCCGGTAATACAAAGTACTAAACAACGCTCTTTGTGGCTCGGTGTAAATCTAATCACCGCTTTATTAGCTGTAGCGGTTACCAGTATGTTTGAAGGTATTTTTCAACAGTTAGCCATCTTAGCCGTTTTAAACTCACTGGTACCAAGTATGGGCGGCGTTGCTGGCAATCAAACGTTAACGCTTGTTATCCGTGGTATGGCACTAGGTCATGTTGGCGACAGTAATGCGAGAGCATTACTCCATAAAGAGGCCGCTATTGGTTTTCTTAATGGCGTCATTTGGGCACTATTAATAGCTACGTTTGTTTCCATTTGGAAGCAAGATTTAATGTTAGGCGGCGTAATAGCTATTGCCATGCTCATGAATATGACTGCGGCAGGCTTAGCCGGCGTATCTATACCGTTAATGCTAAAACGCCTTAATATCGACCCTGCCTTAGCCGGTAGTGTTATCATCACTACCGTTACTGATGTTGTAGGAATTTTTGCCTTTTTAGGTACTGCGACACTTTTATTAACTTAAAGAATCGCTTGTTATGAGTAATCAGTAGCGAATTTAAAACAAAGTAAAACAACTTAAAACTCATCACTAATCATTCCAAAAGACGACTCTAATGCCCTGCTACTTGCATTTCATCAATCAATATCGAACCCGTTCTAATGCTACCGTGTTTATCAATATCCGAGCCCACTGCAATAATACCTTTAAACATTTGCGTTAAGTTTCCTGCAATAGTAATTTCACTTACAGGATAAGCCAACTCACCATTTTCCACCCAAAATCCTGCTGCTCCACGAGAGTAATCACCATTGACAACATTAACACCTTGACCCATTAGTTCGGTGACTAATAGCCCTGTACCTAAAGTTTTTAGCATGGTATCAAAGTCAGCATTCACATCACCTTTAGCATGGGAGTTTTCATCCTTAACTAGCCAGTTGTGAATACCACCAGCGTGAGCTGTTGAAGTAAGTCCTAACTTACGTGCTGAATAACTTGTTAATAAATAAGTTTGTAAAACACCATCAATGATAATATCTCTATCTTGAGTGAGCACCCCTTCACTGTCAAAAGCACTACTTGCTAACGCTTTTTTGATATGTGGGCGTTCTTGAATAGTCAAAAAATCAGGAAATACTTCTTTCCCTATCGCATCAAGTAAAAAAGATGATTTACGATATAAGTTACCACCACTAATCGCAGCAATAAAATGCCCCCAAAGAGTATTAGCAATATCAGCGCGAAACAGTACAGGTACTTTTTGTGTAGCAATTTTTTGTGGATTTAAACGTGATATAGCTTCTCTAGCTGCTTTTTTTCCTATGCTAATACCACTATTTAGCAACGTAAAATCACGATTAACATCGTAGGCGTAATCGCGCTGCATTTCATCATCACTTCCCGCAATCACCATACAACTTAAACTATGGCGAGAGCTTGGGTAACCCACGAGCTGTCCATTACTGTTACCATAAACCTTAAACCCTGAAAAACAATCTAAGCTAGCCCCATCAGAATTAGTGATACGGCTATCACTGTCTAATGCGCTTTGTTCACATTCTTTTGCAATGTCTATCGCCTGCTCAGTGCTCAGCTCTTTAGGGTGATATAAATCTAAATTAATTGGCTGCATCGCTAACAACGCTTTATCTGCTAGACCTGAGCAATCATCAACTGAAGTGTACTTGGCAATATTAACTGCCGCTTCGACCGCTTGAACTAGTGCTTTTTCTGATAAATCAGCAGTTGATGCACTGCCTTTTCGTCCTTGCTGATAAACAGTAATACCTAAAGCGCCATCGTTGGTAAATTCAACATTCTCTACTTCACCAAGACGCGTACCCACACTTAAACCTTGTTGGCGACTCATTGCTACTTCGGCGCCATCGGCCCCTAATGATTTAGCTAATTCGAGTACTTGCGCAACTCTTGCTTTTACTTGGTCAAGTTGTTCGATTAATGGATCACTAAATTTTTTTGCTTCGCTCATAGTTTTTTATCTACTTCGGCTTTTAAAATATCAACTTTATTCATTTTTACGTATAATGATGATATTAATTTAAATTAACTTATATTAACAACTATTATGCCCCAGTCAGCCAACGATATCGACGACTTATCATCGGAAATAGACCAAGAATTGAAGAGTAAAACCGAAATAAAAAGAGAAATGCATCAATTGCAGGATTTTGGTCAAAAATTAGTAGAGATGTCTAAACATCAACGAAGCCGATTACCGCTATCCGAAGATCTTAAATACGCGATGATTGTGGCTGATAAAATTAGAAATAAGAATGAAGCGCTACGTCGTCATATTCGTCATATTGCCAAAATATTAGTGGAAACTGATCTTGCTCCTATTCATCAAGCTATTGATGTAATGGCAAACAAGCATCAACAAGAAACGTCTAAATTTACACGTTTAGAAAACTTAAGAGATGAATTAATTGAACAAGGCAGTGAGGCTATAGAAGCATTATTAACTGAGTTTGAAAAAATGGAGCGACAAAAACTTAAACAGTTGGTTCGTAACGCAGCTAAAGAGAAAAAGGCAGAAAAATTAGGTAAACATTACCGTAATTTGTTCACTTACTTGAAAGAATATAGTTAACCCTTCGACTGCTTCGCGCTCAGGGCAGACGGACATTCCCGTTCATCCTGAGCCTGTCGAAGGACGTGTCTATTGTGTTCCACCAATAGTCATTTCATCAATTTTTAATGTCGGTTGGCCAACACCTACAGGCACGCTTTGGCCATCTTTACCGCACACCCCAACACCCGCATCTAGCTTAAGGTCGTTACCCACCATAGACACTTTTTTCATTGCTTCTGGGCCGCTACCAATTAAAGTAGCCCCTTTAATTGGGGTGGTGATTTCGCCGTTTTCAATTAAATAAGCTTCTGAACTAGTAAAAACAAATTTTCCTGAAGTAATATCTACTTGCCCACCAGCAAAATTTGGTGCATAAATGCCTTTCTTCACCGATTTAATAATATCTTCAGGGCTAGACTCTCCTGCCAGCATATAAGTATTGGTCATACGTGGCATAGGTAAATGAGCATAAGATTCACGACGACCATTACCCGTCGGCTTAACGCCCATTAATTCCGCATTATGCTTATCTTGCATGTAGCCTTTTAAAATGCCTTTTTCAATCAATACATTATATTGTCCCGGTGTACCTTCATCATCAATGTTAACTGAGCCCCGACGATTTTCCATTGTGCCATCATCAACAATAGTACAAAGGGTTGAAGCAACTTGTTGACCAATTTTTCCTGAAAAAGCTGATGAACCTTTACGATTAAAGTCACCCTCTAAGCCATGCCCAACCGCTTCATGTAATAATACGCCAGGCCAACCCGCGCCTAGTACTATAGGAAAGGTTCCCGCAGGTGCATCCACAGCAACTAAATTAACCAAGGCTTGACGAACTGCTTCTTCAGCATAAGTTAAATAACGAGCTTTTTCTTGTCCGGTGGCATTACATTCTGATTCAAAGAAGTAGCTGTAATCAGTTCTAGCACCACCACCCGCACTCGCACGTTCACGCTTACCATTTTCTTCTACTAATACTGAACAGTTCAAACGCACTAATGGACGAATGTCGGTGCCATATGAACCATCACTAGCAGCAACTAGTATCTTTTCATGCACACCTGATAAGCTGACTATGACCTGACTTACTCGACTGTCTACCTGTCTAGCATGTGTTTCAACTTGATGTAACAAATCAATTTTTTGCTCTTGTGTTAAGCTACCCAGCGGTTCAACTGTTTGATAAATTTTAATCGGTGATTGGCGTTTAAATGCCTGAACTTGTGTACCATTACCGCTATCAGCGATCCCTTTAGCCGCATCTGCAGCTTGCTGAAGTGCTAAGGGAGAAATATCATCCGAATATGCAAAACCTGTTTTCTCACCAGAGATTGCACGTACGCCAACTCCTCGCTCCATATTGTATGAGCCTTCTTTAACTATCCCATCTTCAAGCATCCAAGATTCATGTTGGCTAGACTGAAAATATAAATCAGCAAAATTTACTTGTCTTCCCATCATGCTATTTAATGTTTTAGATAAAATAGCATCATCGATATGGCTATCGGCTAACAGGGTTTGCTCAACATTATTCATTTAAAACTCGATTTTTAATTGGATATTAAAGCATGCTTTAGTGGCATACTTGTTCGTATTCTCTGTATTTCTGAGGGAATAAAGTCGCTAGTAATAATCCCTTCTCCTTGTTCAATGCAGGATAAAATTTCACCCCAAGGGCTTATGATCATTGAATGTCCCCATGTTTCTCGCCCGTTAGCATGCACACCTTCTTGTCCTGCAGCAATAATGTAAACTTGGTTTTCAATCGCTCTTGCTTGCAGCAATGTTTGCCAATGTACCTTACCGGTTACACGAGTAAATGCGCTAGGTACGGTGATAATATCCGCGCCTAGTTCGCTAAGTCTTTGATACAAAAGTGGAAAGCGAATATCAAAACATACCGACAAACCAATAGTTGCCAAGGGGGTTTTGGCTATGCAAGCCTTATTACCTGCTTTAGTATAACGGGATTCACAATAAGTCTTTGCATTATCTGCAACATTTACATCAAACAAATGAATTTTATCATAAGTCGTTATCAGTTCACCGAGTGAATTAAAAGCACAGCTAGTATTGGTGAATTTATTACCACCATCAGTTATTATCGGAATGGTTCCGCCAATAAGGGTAACTTTGTATTGCTTGGCTAACTGACTTAAGGAGTATTGCAGTTCATTATGACTTTTTGATCTCTGAGCTAGCGATAACTGAGCCTGATCACTAACACCAAAAAACAAACAACACTCTGGCAGCACAACAATGTGATCAACTTCTTCACTGTTGGATGTTTGTGTTAATTTCGCTAACTGGTTAGCAATAGTCTGAATATTTTGCTCAACATTTGGCGTAGAGTTAAGTTGAATAGCGCTGATTTTAACCATTGTTTTTTTCATCTAGATGATTACTTTCTTTAAATAGCTTCTGTTCATCAGCTTTATACTTATTATATTGCAAAGGTGGTAAATACTGTTCAATCTCTTTGTTATTAACGTCATCTTTTTCTTTTATATTATTGTTTTCGATATTATCAATAAACTTTGGAGGGGAAGAACGACCGACACTCACATCTCTGCTTTTACGATTAACTTCTTGAAAATTAGGCTCGTTAACACTACCTGTAAGCTCAAAATCCAATTCAGAAACAACTTGAGAAGTAATCACTTGATCAATAGCTACTCCAGCTAAAAATACCATTGGATTGAGTGTCGCGATCCACGCTAATACAGGTAAGCTTGAAGTAAGATTGGGTTTGTACGACATTTTATAATCAAGGGTATTCGTAACAAAGCTGGTATTACCTTTAATATATAAATTACCTGCAGTGCCATTCATACGTGTGTTATCTGTATATAATACACCTTCTTTTATATGATAATCACCTTTCATATTTTTATAAAACATACCATCACTAAAGATATCGCGAAAATCTAAGGTTAACTTTCTCACGATAGACTGCAAACTTAACACCGAAAAAATCCGTGCTTTGTCGCTAACTTCAGCTAAATACCCATCATCAATTATAGCATTAAGTTCACCATTAATATTTGTAACATTAATATCATGTGGCCCACCTTGCCAATTTAGATCAACGTTTAATTTACCACCACTATCACGGATAATAGAACCGTAACCTAACTGATCTAATTCATATTCAATATCTTTTAAGGACAAATTAGCTGTCACGCTGGTCATGTTTACTTTATCATTTTTTTGCCATTGCCCCGCTAAGTTAAATTGAGCCTGATCACGTTTAGCATTGAAGTGCTCAATTTCAATAACATCTTGCCCACGGCGCGTTAAAGATAAATTAACTTGTCCTAAATTTAATTCATCAATTTGACAGTGATCACAATGTAAATTGATTTTTGGCATATTTTCAAATACATTATCATCCGTTAATGATGATGATATAGTTTTTTGAGTATTTTTCCCTATGTGGTGCTTAATATTAGTTGTTAAATGAATGAAGTCTGCATTAATATCAACTCCCTGCTCTAACCAATCGGGGTAAAATTTAATTCGACTACGTATCTCTTTAGCATTCAGTTCTAATAACCACCAGTGCGTTTTATCTAATAAATTGAAAGAAACATTGTTTAATGTTTGTCCTAAAAGATCTACTTGAGTGATGCTTCCTCGAATACGTTCAGGTGTAGGAAACAAAGAAGATGATTTTTCTACAAGTCCTTTAGGACTTTTAGTGGCCTCAACGGCAGAAACAGTATCAATAATATCGCTGATCAGAGGTTGCCAGACATTAAAATCTGCTTGTGCAAGTTGAGTGGTTATATGAAAACCATCTGTTGGTAAAAGCATTTTTTCATTACCTAATACGATATGAGCACGAGAGAAATGACTAGTATCATGATCTAAGACACCATAAAAGCTTAATTCATCGCCATAAGAAGCATTAAAATTTGAGTGTTCTAACTGGCCCATCACAGCAATTTTTAACGGTACTTTTACTTGCTGAACTTTATTGTATGGTCTTGGAAGATTGAGCTGTGTTTCTTGTAAATTTGATTCAATAGTAAATAGATATGAAACACCGCCGTTATGATGTTGATATAGTGATAAATCACCGTGTAACTTTAATTGACCATCAAAATATTTTTTCAAACTCGGTGAGATATGTTGTTTCCAAGAATCAGCTTGCCAATCAGCTATTATCGCAATATTAGTATCATAATATCCCGCTTTATCTTCTCCCTCTACCACTAATTTAAGCGGCAAACCTTGCCAGTTTACTGATAAATTCTTAGTCGATAACTTATCATTTTCAAAGTTCAGCTGACCCGTTACTTGACTAAAATTCATCTGTGGTGTTTGCAAAGCAATATAATTATCAATAAAGTTTATGAAACCACTCGCAAGTACTTTTTCCGTTGCATTCAACGGTAAGTTTAAATGGAATTTTCCATTAATATCGCCACTCGCTTGTAATTGTCCTAACACATTACCGACACTGTCTTTTAATGGACTTTGAGATATTAAGTTTGCAATCAGACTTGCCGGAAAGGGCTTAATCAAGGTGTCTAACACAAGTGTTTGTTCATTACCTAAATCATCAATAGCTGCTTGCACGCCATTTACATCAAGCCCTGCTAAACGTCCTGAACGGCCAGTAATTAACATGCTGTTATTAGTAAAATTTAAATTTGCTGAAAAAGTGGTTATTGATGGCCACTCATCATCAAATTCAAAAGTAGCATCTTCTAATTCGGCATCAACAATAAAAACACCCGCATTATCGTTAAAGGGAAACTTAGCCAAAGGTCCATTAAATAACACTTGTGCTTGCGTTACTTTTCCGTCAATTAACGCATTATTAAGATAACCAACTAAGTTACTGCTCATCGAGGTTAGTGGGTAATAATGTCCGGTTTTACTGACATCTACATCGGTAATACTCGCTAATAATGACATATTTGTATTAGTGTTTTTAAGCGATTCGATAGCTAAATCAGCCGTTAACTTCAGCTCACTTGAGCTTAAGGCGATATCATTAACTGCCAATTTCCAATCTTGGTTAACAAAAGATAAATCAACAGTAGCGCTAAGTGATTGGTATGGAATGGGCGCAATAAAATGTTGATTAAAATCTAATGCTCCTTGTGTGGCTACTAATTTAAGGTGCAAATTTTGCTCAGCATAACTTAATTGCCCTGAGAGGTTATTTATACCCGGAATTCCCTGACTATAGAGAGTTGATGTGTCTGTGACGTTTGCTAATAACTTTATTTTACCCGCTGTTTTGTTGAAATATATTTCATTTGCCTCGCCACGAATAGTTAATTCAGACAAGAGCTCATGCGTCCCCTCAGTACTGATCAATAAAGGTGATACTTGGCTAATTAACGCGAGATCAAAAGCAGACAAATAAATTGAAAGTTCCTCAGCTTTTCTATTTAATTGTACAATATATTCTTTTTTTTCTTCTTTGTTAAATTGTAATGAAAGTGGTGTACTATACAATTCAAAGTTTTCTTTTTTCTTACCTTTAACTAATAATAACTGCCCTGCACCTAGTGCTAAATCATGCTCTTTACCTGCGGTTTGCCAACTGATCTGATTTTCATGCAAAGTAACCTGTAGACGTTCAATACTACCTGCTTTTACTTTTAACCAAGCAGAAAAACCAATATCAGCTTGAGTATTATCATTATCGAGTACTAAAATACTATCAAGCCAAGGTGTAATGTCAATATGATTGGCCTCAACATATATTAAACCTGTTAGCTTATCGACCGAAGAACCCTTAATATCTATTTTTAAACTAAGATTATTGCTACTTAATTCGTTAACAATAATGTTACCTTGCGCTTGATGTCTAACGCCATTATTTAGCCAAAATAAATTATTAATATGAAAACTACGTTCAATCGTATCATTATGGATGGATATTTGACTATTTCGTAAGGAAAAACGATTAATTCGATTTAAAAATATAGCTGATATTTTCTGAAAATCACTTGGTTTTTTGTTTACGTTTGAGAAATATTTTTTTTGTGTTGTATTGTTATTTTTGCCACCTTGTGAGCTCCACACATGTTGATCAATATTGACTATTGCGCCATCTAAAATCAAATTACTTGAAATCAGTTGTTGATTCGTTATTGTTGCCCAAAAATCAACCTGCATTTCTATATGTTCAATAGTAATATGGACATCTTCGGACTCAATTAGCGTTACTTGATTAGCAATTAACGTTAGGCCAGAGCCTCCCCAACTCATACCTAGTCCACCAATAACAAAATTAGTGTGATTATTATTGTTTATATAGTCTTGAAAATCTTGACGATAATTTTCAACATAAGGTAATAGCAAACGAAAAGCGCTAATTAACACCACCAAGCATACCAGCATAATAGCGAGTATTTTATAAAGACGATTTAGCCAACGATTAGAGACGCTTGCAATGGACATTTGTAATTACTTTCCTAAAAATATGTAGCTTTTCACTACATCATCACCACATCAAACTGCTCTTGAGAATACATCGTTTCTGTTTTTACTTTTATGGATTTACCAATAAACACTTCAACCTCGGCAAGGCTATGAAATTCATCATTGACAAGAAAGTCGCTAACCAAAGACGATGCATAAACAATAAATTTATCCGCATCGTGAGCACGATTGACTCGCACAATTTCACGTAAAATTTCAAAACAAACAGTTTCTACCGTCTTTAGATTACCTCGCCCAGTACAGGTCGGGCATTCACCACACAATACATGTTCTAAACTTTCACGGGTGCGCTTGCGTGTCATTTCTACCAAACCCAGTGAAGAAAAACCTTGCACACTAAATTTAACATTATCTCTAGACATAGCCATTTCTAAACTACTTAACACACGCCGTTTATGATCTTCATTATGCATATCAATAAAATCGACAATGATAATTCCGCCTAAATTTCTTAACCGAAGCTGTCTAGCAATAGCCTGTGTGGCTTCAACATTTGTGCTAAAAATTGTATCTTCAAGGTTACGATGGCCAACAAAAGCGCCTGTATTAATATCAATTGTAGTCATTGCTTCTGTTTGATCAATAATTAAATAACCGCCCGACTTTAATTCAATCTTACGATGCAAGGCACGTTGTATTTCAACCTCAACTGAAAATAAATCAAAAATAGGTCGTTCACCAGGGTAGTATTCCATTACCTGTGTTAGTTCAGGCACAAATTCTTCGGTAAAAAGGACTAATTGATCATAAGTAAGTTTAGAGTCAATGCGAATGCGCTCAAAATCAACACCAACAAAATCTCGCAATACTCGCAACGATAATGATAAATCTTGATATAACGGCATATCAACCTGTTTACGTTGTTTACGCTCTTGTACTTTTTTCCAAACACGGCGTAAAAACTCGGCATCGTGTTTAAGTTCTTCTTCGCCTGCGCCTTCACCTGCCGTACGAACAATAAAACCCTGCTGCTCATCACAATAAGGACTAACTATTTCTTTTAGACGTTTACGCTCTTGTGCATCTTCAATACGTTGAGAAATTCCGGCATGGGTAGCATGTGGCATTAAGACTAGATAACGAGAGGCAATAGTAATATCGGTGGTTAAACGTGCACCTTTTGAACCAAGAGGGTCTTTCACCACTTGTACCATAATATGTTGTCCTTCATGGACTAAAGCACGAATATCAGGAACTTGCTGTGTTTCTTCTTTTAAAATAAGTTTCGAGTTAATGTCTGATGCATGGAGAAAAGCGGCTTTATCTAAACCAATATCAATAAAAGCGGCTTGCATACCTGGTAATACTCGTATAACTTTTCCTAAATATATATTCCCTACAATGCCACGTTTCGCTTCGCGCTCAATATGAACTTCTTGCAAAGAGCCATGTTCAATTAAAGCGACCCGTGTTTCAGTGGGAGTTACATTGATTAATAATTCACTGCTCATCTTGCTTTTGATCCTTGGTATTTTTATCGCGCATAGGTGTTTTAGTACTAACTAACTATTATTTTGTATAGTCGTTGGTAAACCTGATTTAGCTAATAACTGTGTTGTTTCATATAAAGGCAAACCTACCACTGCAGAATAACTGCCATTAATTTTCGTGACAAACTGGCCTCCTATGCCTTGAATGGCATATGCACCCGCTTTGTCACAAGGTTCACCGGTTTGCCAATAACGTTTAATTTCACTTACCGTTAACGCTTTAAAGTTTACTTTCGTCTCAATTATCTTACTAGGTACATCCGTTGTATTTACTGCTTTATAGCCGGCTACCGCAATAGCAGTTAACACTTGATGCTGATTGTTTTCAAGGCGTAATAGCGTTTCAATACATTCAGCTTCATTTGCTGGTTTACCTAATATTATGCCATCAATAACTACACATGTATCCGCGCCCAACACTAACGATTGCTTTTGTTGTTCGACCGTTAAAGTATCAAAAATAGCAAGCGCTTTTTCTTGAGCTAATCGCAAAACATATTCTTTAGCACTTTCATGATCACATACTGATTCATCAATGTCTGCCACTAACGTGCTAAATTGATATCCTAATTGCTTTAATAGCATTTTTCGTCTGGGTGACTGCGAAGCAAGAATCAGTTGTTTCATCATTTATACTCTCGCCTTATTTAATAGAAAAATTTCGGCGTACTTTGCGTAATAAATAAAATACCCAAGGCCATAAAATAATCGTTGTTACTACGGGATATAAGTAACTGGTTAGAAAAATAATATCGATTAAAAATCGCTGTAACCAAAAAACAACTAAATGATACAAAGCCGCTAATACACCTGTAATTAGTGCTTGTTGTAAAATAGAAAAATTACGTATTTTTTGATGATTTACTACAATAATATAGATTGATATTGCCATGGCTGCAGCATGGACACCTAACACTGACCCCAAAAGCACATCTAATAAAAATCCCATTACCCATGCAGTAATAATATTCACTCTACCAGGTAAAGCCATACACCAATAGATTAATACAATAAGCACCCAGTCAGGACGAAAAGCATCTGCGCTTAATGGCATCGGCATTATGCTGGCCATTAAAGCGATCAATAACGTGAAAAGAATAATAACACCGTTATGAGCAAACATTAATTTGAAGCCTTTACTTTCGCTTTTACACTTGTTGATGAGGGTTTTTGTCGCGTTTTAGGAGAAAAAATATGTAGAGGTTCTTTTTCTGACAATAATAATAAATATCGTAGCCGATCAATTTGCGCTACTGGTGTACTAAATATTTGAACAAATTCTCTAGACTCATTGTTACTCACAAAGGAAACTATAGAGACCGGATAACCTTCTGGATATTTGCCTCCTAAACCAGAAGTAACCAATAAATCACCTTTTTTTATATCCGCACTTTGTGGAACAAAATTATGAATTAATCGATCTATTTGGCCACTGCCAGAGGCTAATAATCTTAAGCCATTGCGTTGAACTCTAACGGGTATGGCATGTGATATATCCGTAATAAGTATCACGCGAGAGCTCGTTTGTCCTACATGTAATATTTGCCCAACAATACCAAGAGCATCAAGTGCGGGTTGTCCTTCATAAACATCATCGCCAGCACCGCGGTTAATCACTATTTGGTGGCTGTAGGGATCGCTATCTACCGATATAACCTCCGCTACCATTTTCTTTATTTCACGGCGTAAGGGCGAAGCAAGTAAAGATCGCAACCGTTCATTTTCTTGCTTTAGGATATCAAGTTGCATTGCTTCTTCGTTAAAACCAAGTTCATTAAAACGGTGTTGTTGGTTTTCAACCATTAACTGTCGACGGGTAATCAGGTTTGTCGATGCCCATGTCATCAACTGCTTTGGGGTATTGGCCAAATATTGCAATGGACTGACTAACGATTGCAAATAACCACGTACTGATTCAAAGCTTGCCATTTTATAATCAAAAAAGATCAATAAGACAGAACAAAACAGCACCAATACAAGTCGGTGCTGTGGGGATGGACCATGTTTAAAAATTGGGTTCATAGAAAACCAGTTATGAATTGTGAGCTTTTAATTACAAATTGCTTTCATCTATTTTCTATTCTTGTTAATCACTAGTTTATTCACAAAAATTTAGTTCAAGTACAAGGAAAAAGCACGGAATTGGCGTTAGTCAATGAGTACTTTTAACACCGTAATTGAGCTAAATGGCAAAAAATAAATAGTGATTTTATTCATAGGAGAAAAGATCGCCTCCATGCATATCAATCATTTCAAGCGCTTTACCTCCACCTAGAGCAACACAAGTTAGTGGGTCTTCAGCAACCATGACAGGAATACCCGTCTCTTCCATTAATAAGCGATCTATATCTCTTAATAACGCGCCACCACCAGTAAGGACCATACCACGCTCAGATATATCTGATGCTAACTCTGGTGGTGATTGCTCTAAAGCAACCATAATAGCACTAACAATCCCTGTTAATGGCTCTTGTAAAGCTTCAAGTATTTCATTGCTATTTAGCGTAAAGCTGCGTGGTACACCTTCAGCAAGATTACGGCCACGGACCTCAATTTCAATCACTTCGTCACCCGGATAAGCTGATCCAACTTCGTGCTTAATGCGTTCAGCGGTAGCTTCACCAATTAAACTACCAAAGTTACGACGTACATAGTTGATGATTGCTTCATCGAACTTATCTCCACCAATACGTACTGATGATGAATACACTACACCGTTTAGTGAGATGATACCCACTTCAGTAGTACCACCCCCAATATCAACCACCATAGAACCTGTTGCTTCTGATACGGGCATACCTGCACCAATAGCTGCGGCCATAGGCTCATCAATTAAATACACTTCGCGAGCACCCGCGCCCATCGCAGATTCACGAATAGCACGTCGTTCAACTTGTGTTGAACCACAAGGCACACAGACTAAAACACGCGGGCTTGGGCGTAAAAAATTATTACTGTGCACTTGTTTAATAAAGTGCTGTAGCATTTTTTCCGTAACAAAAAAGTTGGCAATTACACCGTCTTTCATTGGACGTATTGCTTCAATATTTCCGGGTGTACGACCTAACATTTGTTTTGCCGCCATCCCTACTGCAGCGACACTTTTAGAACCACCTGAGCGATCTTGACGAATAGCAACCACTGAAGGCTCATTTAAGACAATACCTTGGTCTTTTACATAAATAAGGGTGTTGGCTGTTCCTAAATCAATAGATAAATCATTAGAAAACATACCACGTATTTTATTAAACATAAGTTCGAAATGTCCTGTAAAAAATGCGACTTCATAAGTGCAAATAGTTAGCCGGAAAAACTGTTATTTTATCATATAAAACAATCATACCTGAGTATTACAACCAATTCTATTGTGTCGGTTGTTTTTCATAGTTATTTGTACTGATTATTAATTTCTCGTTAATAAATGATTCTGTCGTTACCACGGGACAAGCAAAAAGTAGCACGGGTAAGCTTTGAAAGTTTGGATATTATTTTGAAGAATAGATTAGATGCTGCAATTTATGATCATACTTTAGTTTCAGGACTGAAAGAAAGAGACACTGAAAAATCAGAATATTATATTGCTCTGGCATAATAAAATTATGTCCCCAAAAAGTTTTTTGGTGACATTTAGACATAAATATTAAGTCAGTTACACTTTACTATCAATTAAACGCAGTATTTAAAGTCACTATCGTTTAACAAAGATAATGAATCTCCAACTATATCATCAGAATTTATCGCTGCTAATAACTCAACACCTTGTTGGCGCTGTTCTTTACTTAATGCTTTATAAGGTAAACGAAAATTAGGCAATACAGCATCTGTCATCATCAGCGCAGTATTAATACCAATAGGGTTTGGTTCACAAAAAAGCCATTGTATTAAACCTTGCAAGCTATTGTTAAGATCAGTATTTTTATTATCCATTAATTGTCGCATCAAACTCGGTACAATATTTGAGGTCACTGAAATAACACCGTGAGAGCCATGTATATGACGACTATCATGGCATTGGTCATCATTACCTGACCAACAAGCAATCCCTTGTTTTTCATAATACGCTATACGGTCGTTACCACCACATTCTTTCATACCAATAAAGTTTTTATGTTTAGATAGTGGCTCAATGATATCAGGGGTAAGATCTTGTCCCGATCGTCCCGGTACATTGTAAATAAATGCAGGTCCAATATCTAATGTACGTGTTAGATGTTCAATAACGCCTACTGTTGATGTTCTTCCATAATAAGGGTTTATTTGTAAAGTAGCATCCATTCCTGCAGCAAAGCCATTTTCCGTTGCTTTTATCGCTTCACTGGTATTATTACTACCGGTATTACCAATAATTAATAACTTGTCACCAAACTTATGTACACTGTGAGCGATTAATATTAAATGCTCTTCCCATGATAATAAGTGCCCTTCACCAGTAGTACCTCCTACAACAATTCCATCCACACCCGCAGCTATTTGTTTTGCTACCAGTTTATCATAAGTGGCTAAATCAACTTCGCCCGCTGCATTATATGGGGTTTTGATTGCGGTAATTAAACTTGCTGCTCTCAATCGTTTCATTACATTCCTAATCTTCTAATTTTAATGGGTAAATAGACGCGCGTTATTATCATTAATTAACAGTGACCTATTGTATCAGTTACTTTGCGCATAATAAAAATTTCTTTTGTTTCAATATGTTGATATTCAAAGACCTGGTGGTTTAACTGAAGTATATTATAAGCTTGATAATTATCACTATTATTAAGATCCGCCGCATAAAGTTGTTGATCAACAAACTCACTTTTAGTGATAGTAAAGTGAACATTACCCACTACCCCCCAATCGCCCAACTCAATAATTTGCTCTGTAATATTGGTTTCTTGCTCTGTCGATACAAAAGTAAATTCAAAACTTCCATCAGCACTTAACTCAGCATATTCGACAATTTGCCGACCCTGTGTGTCAATATCATTTCGATACCAACGGCCAAACAATAGCGCTCGGTTATAATTCATGACTAAACATCTTTCCTTTATGTAATTTTATGCTATCAAAAAAATCAAAGACACCACACTACTGCAGTAAGATACTGTCTATTTTAAATATAAATACAGTTCATGCCAATCTGAATAAATTATTTGTATTTACACATTGTAACTAAATGGATCATATTATTACTCTAGCCTGTTATAAATAATAAGATGTAACTAGCGTTAAAAAGGGTTAAATTAGGTGTAATAATAAACGATATATCAATCAGAGAAAGTCATGCTCAAACCTAATGTACAATTATTATTAACCGGTAATGAATTAATGACCGGTGATATTGTTGATAGCAATTCAGCCATGATAGCACAGCAATTTAAAGAATTAGGATTAGATATAGTTCGTAAAGTCACTATTGCAGATAATCTCACCTCATTAGTCAATGAGATAAACTCATTAGCCAAGCAGTCTGATATTTTAGTTATTAACGGTGGCTTAGGTCCTACTATTGATGATTTAACGGCTCAAGCTTTAGCAAGAGCCACTCAAGTCGAATTAGTTGAACATAGAGAAGCATTGGCACACCTTACACTTTGGTGTGAAAAGCGTGGCGCTAAATTAAATGCACCTAATTTAAAGCAAACACTATTACCACACGGTTGCACTATTATAGCCAATAAAGAAGGTAGCGCTGTAGGTTTCAAAGTGACTCATCTGTCATGTGATATTTATTGTACTCCCGGTGTTCCAAGAGAACTGAAAACCATGTTGGCCGAACAAATAACGCCTGATATAGCTAAAAAAATTCCTAAGAAATTAATTACCGATGTTACTCGATTACAAGTATTTGGTTTAGGTGAATCAACATTACAGAAATTAATAGATGAACAACTACCTAATTGGCCAGAAAATATTGAATTGGGTTTTAGAGCGGGCATGCCGCTACTAGAAGTAAAGCTCACTACAACAAGCCCTGAAGGCCATAAAATAAAACCAGAGTGGCATACTAAATTAGCAAACGTTTTGGGCGATCATATCATAGTAAAAATAGAGAACACCCCTTTATCCTTGGCAAAACATATACTACTACAACTAACAGATAATAATCTAAAAATTACTACAGCAGAATCTTGTACTGGCGGTTTGATAGCTAGCTTATTAACGAAAGAAGTCGGTGCTTCAATCTGTTTTGAAGCAGGTTTTGTTACTTACAGTAATCACATGAAAACGACACTTTTAGATGTGAGCAATAAGTTATTAGATCAACACGGCGCAGTAAGTGAAGAAGTTGTGCTTGCAATGGCTCAAGGTGCTTTAAAAAAATCATCTGCTGATTTTGTAATTGCCGTATCCGGTATCGCTGGACCTGCTGGTGGCAGCATAGAAAAACCCGTTGGATCCGTATGGATTGCTTGGGGACATAAAAACAACTTGAAAACGGTTGCCCTATTAATGCCATTACCAAGAAGTTACTTTCAAGAATATGTCGCTAATATATGTTTAGATTTAGTCCGTCGAGAATTGATTAGTAGTACACAGACCCCCAATTATATTGTTGAGCGTAAGCTTTGTTAACCAATCCAGTAAGTGTTTTTTGAACAACTATTGATTAAATAATTTGACAAAGATTTCCAAATTTTATCTGTTACTTATCTTTAGGTGATATATAACAATGGCATTCAAGTCAATGTCTTGATTCTTTATCTAATAAGTGTAAAAAGATTTTCGTAGTAATGACGAGCGAGGGAATGGCGGAAAGCTGATATCGACTTTTGATCAAAGAATGAAATCAATAAGAAAACATTACGAACTTAAACCAGTGCTAATGTATCAAAAAAACTCCATGTGCCCCAAAGTTAACAATATACGGAGTTAGATACTTTTAATTTAATAGAAACGAGTTAACCTATACTGACGATAGACAAGTAATTAAAAACAAATATAACGCTGCGATTTCCACTCGCAACGTAATTCGGTTACTTACATATTAGGATAATTTGGACCACCTGTCCCTTCTGGTGTCACCCAAGTAATATTTTGACTTGGATCTTTAATATCACAGGTTTTACAATGAATACAGTTTTGAGCGTTAATAACAAACTTATCACCTTCCTCTGTCTGTTCAACTTCATAAACACCTGCAGGACAATAACGTTGCGCTGGCTCAAGATATTTAACTAAGTTTATATCTATTGGAATATTACTATCAGCAAGCTTTAGATGACACGGCTGTTCTTCCTCATGATTAGTATTAGATATAAAAACTGAAGAGAGTTTATCAAAACTTAATTTATTATCCGGCTTAGGGTAGTTAATAACTGGGGCTTCTGACGCTAGCTTAAGCTGTTCATAATCTACACTGTCATCTTTAAAATTAAATGGCAATTTTCCACCAAAGAAGTTTTGATCAAGTGTATTATAAGCTCCCCCTAACATAGTTCCAAATTTGTGCATTGCAGGACCAAAGTTACGAGTATTATAGAGCTCATCATACAACCAAGAGTCTTTGAATTTATCAGTATAGGCGGTTAAATCTTGTTTACCTTCTTCGCTAATGGCATCGTTAATAATTAGCGCGTCAACAATAGCTTCTGCTGCTAACATGCCAGATTTCATAGCGGTATGATTACCTTTGATTTTAGCAAAGTTTATCGTACCCGCATCACAACCAACTAATAACGCACCTGGCATAGTCATTTTAGGTAGTGAGTTGAAACCACCTTTTGCCATAGCACGCGCACCATAAGAAACACGTTTACCCCCTTCAAGATATTGGCTGATTTTGGGATGGTGCTTATAGCGTTGGAATTCATCAAATGGACTCAAGTGTGGATTGCTATAATTCAAATCAACAATCAAACCAACAAACACTTGGTTATTTTCAGCGTGATATAAATAACCTCCACCCGTAGTATCTTTATTCAATGGCCAACCAGCAGTATGAACAACTAAACCTTCTTGGTGCTTAGCAGGGTCTATATCCCAAATTTCTTTAAAGCCTAGACCATAGTGTTGAGGAGAAGAGCTTGCATCTAAATCAAATTTCGCAATCAACTCTTTACCTAAATGGCCACGACAACCTTCAGCAAAAACGGTATATTTTGCACGTAACTCCATACCAGGCATAAAAGAGTCTTTCTCTTTGCCATTCGCATCTATACCCATATCACCCGTAATAATACCACCGACACTACCATCGTCATTATAAATAATATCTTGCGCAGGAAAGCCAGGAAATATTTCCACACCTAACTGTTCTGCTTGTTCTGCTAACCAACGACAAACATTACCCATACTAACAATATAATTACCCTCATTATGCATCGTTTTCGGTACAGAAAAGTTGGGTAATTTCATACCGTTACTGTCACTATGTAATAAATAAATATCGTCGCCAATAACCTTGGTTGTTACAGGAGCTCCTTTATCTTTCCAATCAGGAAATAATTCATTCAATGACCTTGGTTCAAACACAGCCCCCGAAAGAATATGCGCACCGACCTCTGAGCCTTTTTCAACAACACACACCATAAGCTCTTGCTGCTTATCTTGTGCCAATTGCATTAAACGACAAGCAGTTGATAGGCCTGCAGGGCCTGCGCCAACAATGACTACGTCAAACTCCATCGATTCGCGTTCCATGGTATCTCCAAATATTTATTTACAAAAAAAATTCAAACAGGTGTTTGATATTCAAACAGGTGTTTGATAGTATCTTATTAGTGCTTGCCAAACAAGGCGGTATTTTCTGACAATAGTATAGTTATCAGAGCTAAATTAATAGTGACTACTATAGCTTTATATATAACCGGTTTAAAACAATACTGCCAAACAATACTAAAATTGATATTGTATAGTAGTTTGGAAGTTTTCACCAAGATTACGTTGACGTTCACGTAAAGTAAAGGTAGTCTTTTGACTATTAACTAAATTAATTAAAAAATATAACCTGAGGCAATGATGAAAGTATTAGTCCCAATAAAACGTGTAATTGACTATAACGTCAAGGTTCGTGTAAAATCCGATAACTCCAATGTAGATCTTGCTAATGTAAAAATGGCAATCAATCCGTTCTGTGAAATAGCCGTAGAAGAAGCCATTCGCTTGAAAGAAGCAGGCATGGCAACAGAAGTTATTGCAGTGTCAATTGGTAACAAGTCTTGCCAAGAGCAGTTACGTACAGCACTTGCCCTAGGTGCAGATCGTGCTATTCAAATTGAAACTGATGAAAACTTAGATTCATTAAATATTGCCAAACTTTTACAAAAAATTGTTGAAGAAGAACAACCGCAATTAGTCATTTTAGGCAAGCAAGCTATTGATAGCGATAACAACCAAACAGGTCAAATGCTTGGTGCATTAACAGGTATGCCGCAAGGTACTTTTGCTTCGATAATAAAAATTGATGGCGATAAAGTTAATGTTACGCGTGAAGTTGATGACGGTCTACAAACGATAGCGCTTAACTTACCCGCTATTGTTACTACTGATTTACGTTTAAATGAACCTCGTTATGCTTCTTTACCCAATATTATGAAAGCTAAACGTAAACCATTAGTCGTTAAACCTGCTGCTGATTTTGGAATAGACTTATCGCCACGTACTAAGCTCGTAAAAGTAACACCACCAGCGACGCGTCAAGCCGGTATAATTGTTGAAACAATTGATGAATTAGTACAAAAGTTAAAAAATGAAGCAAAGGTGATCTCATGAGTATTTTAGTATTTGCCGAACACGACAACAGCACGTTAAAAACTGAAACTTTTAAGACCGTAGCCGCAGCACAAGCTATTGGTAGTGATATTACACTATTAGTTGCAGGGTATAACTGTCAAAATGTTGTTGATGCAGCAAGTAAAGTAAATGGCGTAAGTAAAGTATTAGTAGCTGACAATGCTGTTTATGAGCATCAATTAGCTGAAAATATTAGCTTGTTAGTCCTTGAATTAGCTAGCGATTATGAACATATTATTGCAACAGCGTTAACCACAGGCAAAAACTTTATGCCTCGCGTTGCGGCTTTATTGGATGTAACCCAAATATCAGATATTATCGCCGTTGATAGTACTGACACATTTATACGCCCTATCTATGCCGGCAATGCGATTGCTACAGTACAAAGCTTAGATAGCAAAAAAGTAATTACTGTACGTGCCACTGGTTTTGATGCGGTAGCAACTGATGGTGATGCTGAAGTAGTTATTTTGGATATAGCAATCAATGCAGGCATTTCAGCTCATGTGAGTGATGAACTAACTGTTTCTGAACGTCCTGATCTAGGTGCCGCAGGTATTGTTATTTCTGGTGGTCGCGGCATGCAAAATGGTGAGAACTTCAAATTACTTGAAGGTATAGCTGATAAACTTGGTGCCGCTATTGGTGCATCTCGTGCAGCTGTTGATGCTGGCTTTGTACCTAATGATATGCAAGTTGGTCAAACGGGTAAAATTGTTGCTCCTGACTTATACATTGCTGTTGGTATTAGTGGTGCTATTCAACATCTTGCCGGTATGAAAGACTCTAAGGTCATTGTTGCAATCAACAAAGATGCTGAAGCACCTATTTTCCAAGTAGCTGATTACGGTATTGTAGCTGATCTGTTTGATGCCTTACCTGAACTTGAAAGTAAGCTTTGACTTAACTCTAGAAAATTTTTAGATAAGTTTTAAGCTAAACTTTATATTGCTATAATAAAACCACTCTCGTAGTGGTTTTATTTTTCCTCAATTTCAATAAATATAAAGTAATAAGCTCCTCAAAATTTAGGTAACAGCAAGATGAAAGAAAAATTATCCAGCCTCAGTGACTTGGCTCATGCTTTTGGTAGAGATACCAATAACACGATATCAACAGCTAAAAGTAAAGACCAGTCCTTAGTGTACTCTACTGATACCGGTCGTATAAAACACGTAAAAATCAAACAAAGTATCACCCCCACTGATGGCTTTGCTAGAATACGCCGTGAAACTAAAGGCCGTAAAGGTAAAGGTGTAGTGACTATCAGTGGCTTAGGGCTTGATACTAAAACATTAAAAGAATTAGCTAAAAAATTAAAAAAAACATGTGGTAGTGGTGGCACGGTTGTCGGTGAAATAATTGAAATTCAAGGTGATAAACGTGAGATAATCAAAGAAGCACTTGAAAAAGAAGGATTTAAAGTAAAAATTACTGGTGGATAAAACAAGTAACTACAAATCATGCGATTATGTTGGTTTATATTTAACTAAAGAATCACTATCACTGCTATCATCTTTCCTCCAATCAACCCCATACAGTAACAACCTGATTTACGTAACTGGCTTCTCTAATGTGAAGTAGTCTCTATCCCAGTTTGTCCTCCGTTAGCCCTGAGCTTGTCGAAGGGTCAAATGATTAAACTCCACACAGCAAAAAGCCCGTCACTTTCGTAACGGGCTTCTCTTAATAGAAGCTTAGCAATG
>OJEX01000051.1_pt1 | contig 71064 bp, 70 predicted proteins | sample 1593971 | NCBI WGS metagenome assembly OJEX01 (sample SAMN05416775, study PRJEB24817) | seawater metagenome | isolation source: Sea water | place: Canada:Atlantic | collected 2013-11 | reverse complement strand
ATTGCAAATATTAATATTAAATAAATCAATGCCGGTGCGATTCCTAGACGGACACGCTTATCTTCTAAACTTACTTTTAAATAAGCTACACAATACAGAGATAAACTGATTTTATTGGTTAGGCATTATATTTTATTATAGGCTCCAGATACGTTTAGTATCCCTACCTAATTCGTTAAGGTCTATTGAAGCTTGTTCATACAATAGTGTTCTTCAGCTCATTGAGTATTTACGATGCTAATTTAAGTAGGTTTTAACCAAAAAGAGAAAGTACGATGCATTACAGGCATAACTACATAGCTCATTAAAATTAAGGTTAATATTATAATTATAGCTAACCTTAATGTTGTTGGTAACCAAAGAATATAGGGAGATAATAGAAAGCTTAATAAATTTATTATTGGAAAAAGCGCTAAAAATGTAACTGAAATCATTTTATAGCGAGCAGGTGGTTTTTGTTTAGTGATGGAAGGTAAAGTAAACCAATGTTCTAAACCAGATTGTGTTGTAATTTCAGGGTTACCATCGCTATATTTTTTTGCAATATCAAGTAACATTCTACGTATTTCTGAATTCTCCCATATTTTTAGATTATCATAATGGTTAAACCTCAATATCATAATATATTCTAATTTTATTCCGTCAGATGGGCAGATTATATTGCAGCCTAAATACCCCTTAAACTTATTGGTTTCTTGGATAATGTCTGTTACCCAATGTTCAAATTCTTCAATGTAATTAGGTTTAACTATTCGCTTAATAATTATAGTGACATATTTATCTTGTATATCATCAGTCTTGGTAGATAGCATGTTATTTTTTATCACTTTTTATATTTGTGGAATTAAGACGATTAGTTAACTCTCTTGTAGATGGTAATTTTTTATTCTGGTCTGCAGATTGGTTTTCTAAAGTTTGCAAGTTTTTACTGATTTCATTTAATGTTCTACGAGTTACCTCAATATCATCTTTGGAGATATCTACGAGTGATGCACTATTAAGATCGTATGCTAATGGTAGTAATTTATTTTGTAATTCCCTACCCTCTTTGGTTAAATAAATATATATACTTTTTTTGTTATTCAATGCTTTTCTACGTTCAATGTAGCCTAGTTTAACCATCATTTTCAAAGCTGTATGGGTTGTTGGCTCTGATACTTTGGCTAATTTACTAATATTTTTCTGAGTCAGTCCCTCCTTTTCCCATAGAATACGAAGAAAGGTCCAATGGCCAAATGAGACTGAGTGCTCCATTAATCCCATTTGTAAAATTCTGCTATACGAAAGCCATAAATTTTTAATAAGGCTAGCTGTACTATCACTTTGCAAAAAGGTTAGATATTTATCTTGTTCATTTATTTTTTCTTTAGGAAATTCCATAATACATTAAGGCTATTCAAATAATTATTGTTAAGGTATTGAGCACATAATCGAAATTATAAAGCATGCTTTATAATAATAACTTTATCAATATCTTGATAGAGTTATTGCAGTGAGACGGTTCTCACTGCAATTATACCTTTCACAACCGGGGTTGCCTAATCTTTATATTGCATAACTCTCTAAAGTAGCAGGCCAAAAGAGTTCTTCTGGTTTGACTTTGCGGGCTGAAAGTCCTTGACGATGATGATGATCTAAGAACGTTTCAAGTACTTTAGTATTTTTCTTATAGCCATAAGACCAAAAGTCATCACTCATTAATTTTTTCGCGGCTTCTAGCTGTTCTTCTACAAAAGGAAGCGTGATTTTAGTCGCTGATGTATCAGCTAGTGCTCCTAATGCAAGCTCTTTCGATTTCTCAAAAGCCTTCAATAAAGCCATTGGAAGCCATGGGTGTTGCTCTGCTAAAGAACGACGAACACCTACAACATGCATTATTGGAAAAACTGAAGTTTTTTCGTAATATGCTTGGGCTGCAGATCTTGAATCTTCAAAAAGGCGGACAACATTTGGATGGTTATTATCAAAACAAGAAAGTGTTCTAGGACCCATGTATGCATCAATTTCACCATCAGCTAAAAGTTGGCTAAGCGTTTTTCCTGCTGGCGCTGGTTCCATATGTACATCTTCAGGCAGATTAAGTTTTACTTTTTCTGGTCTGTCAGCAACTTCCATTCCTCCTCTAACCCAAGTGCAATCAGACGGTTTTACGCCGTATTCGTCTTCTAATAATGCGCGAGCCCAAACATTAGCCGTTAATTGGTATTCAGCAAGACCTATGCGTTTTCCTTTTAAATCAGCAGGTGAGTTGATGCCTTTATCATTTCTAATATAAATAGAGCTATGTCGAAATGCGCGAGACAGAAAAGCTGGGATTGCAATATACTCTGAATTTCCTTGACTTACTCCTACGGTATAGCTACTAAATGATAATTCACAAACATCGAACTCTTTATTTCTAAAAGCTCTAAAAAATATCTCTTCGGGTGACAACTTCATAAATACAGGATCTGTTCCATCAATTTGAACAGCTCCATCGATTAATGGGCGATTTCTATCATAATCACCGATAGCAAAAGAAAGTGATAAGTTACTCATTTTTTTCTCCAAAATTGTAGTGGTTGTAAATTAATATGATAATTCTATCCGCTTCTTGTCTTTAGAAGACTGATGGATAGCTTCACATATTGATATGGTATTTAATGCCCTTTCTGCTGAATGTATCGGGGATTTACCGTAATGGACAAGCTGATAAAGCTCATCAATAACAGTAGACCTCGGTACTTCTAGTTGAGGCAATGAAATAAATTCATGCTTGTCGTCGGCATAAATATGAATGCCTGTGGCTGTTGGTCGTAAATCAGCTTTTTGGCAACTGATAATTATTCGTCCAAAATGCTCATTATAGGTGGCTTGGGGAAGCGTATAACCTTTCTGATAGCCTTTATTAGATTTTTCAATTCGTTCTATATCTTCATTTTTATGCTGCAAATTTTTTCTTGCAACACCATATGCATCTGGATTCTTTGGCACCCCTAACTCACTAATCCATGCCATATCTTGATCACCATCGTAATGTCCATACCCACTGTATGTCATATTAGCAAAGCAATTATTGTCGAATTCAACAAGCGCACTATAAGCGCCATCGCAAGGACGATTTGGATCGAAGTTTCCAACACATGCTGAAACACTTAACGCTTTTGCGTCGATTAATGCTAAAAGGATGTCAGCATGATGTGCGCCTTGATTAAATATGGCACCTCCACCTAAAGTTGTATCCAATTCCTCTGGGCGACGTGGACGATAAACAAAATCAGTATAATATTGGGCATTTATCATACCAATAGGACCATATTTGCCACTTCTTAAAATTTTAGCTGTTTCAATGATAGGTAAATCATAGCTATGACTTGGTCCAACAATTACAGAGCCTTTACTTTTTAAAACAGCATCGGCGATAGTTTTCGCTTCCACAGCATTAATGGTTATTGGTTTTTCTACTAAAACATGCTTATCTGCAGATAATATTTTAATTACCTGATCACAATGCATTTCGTGTGGTGTTGCTACATAAATCGCGTCAATATTTTCATCAGCACAAAGTGCATCAATGCTCCCTATTGTTGATTCAGGAAATTGCTCTAAAAAATCGGCTAATTGTTGATTATTTCTTTCTGCCGCACCAACCAAATGAATTCGTTCATCTTTCAAGAAAGTAGGCAACATGAGCATAAATGCACGCCCTAAACCAACGATGCCTAATTTGATTGGCTTCGAATCTATATTATTATGTTTCAAGGTCATCATCCTTTTACTAAATTAATCATATTGAAAAGTTATATGTCCAATAGAATTTCATCGCCGGTAGACCTTGATACACAAGCCAATAGTGAGTTTTTCTTTTCATCATCATCTAACGCTAAGTCTCGGTGATCTACAACACCGCTTAAATGTGTCACTTTACAAGAACCACAAGTACCACTCTCACATGAGCTATTTATCTTGTAACCCTTATTACGTAAGGCATGGATCATTGTTTCTTTTTCGCTAACAGTAATTACCTCTCCTGTAGATTTCACTCGAACTGTAAATGCTTTATCATCCGCACGAATAGCCTCAACAGGGGTAAAATCTTCAAAATGAATTAACCTTGTTGGCCAATGTCCTGTCATATCCTTAATTTCAGCGATTAAAGATTTTGGACCACAACAGTAGATATGCTTTTCTGACGGCGTCATTAAAAGATCCCAGAAATCATAACGACCATCTTTAGAATAATGAATACTCACATTATCATTACCCATAAGATTATTCAAAAATACTGTATCAGATTCTGATTTAGTCAGATATATAAGTTTAAATTTTTCATGCTTTGTTTTCACTAAATGCTCAAACATTGAAAAGATAGGTGTAATACCAATGCCACCCGCAATTAATAGGTGCTCATCACCCTCCACAAAAGAAAACTCATTTTCTGGCTCAGATATATACAACTCATCACCTTCTTTTGTATTATCAGCCATACTAATAGAACCACCACGCCCTTCAGGTTCGCGCTTTATCACAAGGCAATAACTCTTGCCATCGTTAGACGTTGAAGCAATAGAATAGTGTCTATTGTCCTTTGATGGGGTTTCAACCGCAATGTAATCCCCAGGGTTTGCCTGGGGTAACACTGATGCATCTACGGAGGTTAGTTCGAAAAAAAACAACTGATTAGCAACCTCTCTTTTTGTGGTTATTTTTACTTTTATTTTATTTGTTTTCATGATTTTTTGTTAGCTCCCATAGATTTAAAACAAGCATCAGATAAATATCTATTAAATGTAATTTAATTGTTATCAAAGTTAAATTACATTTAATATTGTTAGATATCTAATTATTTGTTAATGTATATCAAATAATTTGATCTGTGTCAAAGTTTTGCATTATGATTTATGTCAAATTACACCTTCAATAATAAGAGGAAATACTATGATTACAAGTGCTGAGAATGATCTAATGTGTCGTGTAGAAGGCGATGCTCCTATGGGTAGTGTTATGCGTCATTATTGGATGCCTGCCTGTCTTAGTGAAGAAATTAGTGAAGCGGGAGGTAAGCCACTTAAAATCGGGTTAGTTGGAAAAAGTTATGTTGCTTTTAGAAACACTGCTGGTGAAGTTGGCGTGCTTGATGAATTATGCCCACATAGAGGGGCTTCTCTTGCTCTAGGACGCAATGAAGAATGTGGTTTAACATGCTTGTACCATGGCTGGAGAATGGGTGTTAAAGGCGACGTTATCGCAATGCCGTCAGAGCCAGAAGAAAGTGGATTTAGAAAAAAAATAAAACATAATGCCTATGCAGTAAAAGAATGGGCGGGTATGATTTGGGTTTATCTTGGTGATAAAAAAGAAGTTCCTGAATTTGTTCCACCAGCTTGGGCTCCAACAGCTGATACTAAAGTAAGTATTGCTAAAATTAAGATTCCTTGTAATTGGGCACAAATTACTGAAGGTGCTCTTGATAGTGCACATAGTTCAAGCTTACATTCTAGTGATATGGTACCTTCTCGTGTACTTGAAGCTGAAGCCGACGAATCTGGTTGGTACAGGCCATCAACAGATAAGAATCCAAAGTTTCGTGTAGAAAAAACTAGCTATGGCTATCATTATGCTGCTATAAGACGACCAATCAAAGATGCTGACTCACATGACTATATTCGCTCTTCAGTATTTGTAGCACCAATGTCTGTATTAATTCCGCCAAATAAATCATATAACGTTGCAAACGTTAATGTACCAATTGATGATGAGAATACAATGTTCCATTTCATTGGCTGGGGTGAAAATTGTCCAGATCAAGACTTTTGGCGTAAATTCTTATGTGCTGAACCTGGCCAAGATATTAATGACAAATGGGTATCTAAACGTAATATAGATAATGATTTCCTTCAAGATAGAGAATGGATGAAAGAAGGAAACTATACTGGTATACCTGGTATTCCTAACCAAGATATTGCTATGTGGATTACTATGGGAGCAGTAGCTGAACGCTCGAAAGATACGTTAGGTGCTAGTGATATATCAATTGTTGAATTTAGACGTTGTGTATTAGAGCAAGCTAAATTGATGGAGTCAAATCCAGACGAGTTTGCTCAACAAGTATATCGTAAAGGACCTGAAACAATTGTACCTTCTTGGCAAGGTGTAGTACCTAAAGGTACCGATTGGACAAGTATAGAAGGTCGCTCGAAAGAAAAAATTAATTAGCAATGTTTTATATAGCTTATTAAGAACCTTGTTGTAGCATTTCTGTGATGTTTACGGTATTCATAGTTTTGCTACACCTAACTAAATAACATAATGAAATAGACACTGTTAGTAAAAACTCAGCTTAAGGGACAATTCTTAGCCAAGTTCACTTATTAATATGATCAAATAACCGAAATAATCAATTATGAAATCTAAAATAGAAGAACAAAACCTTATCTCCGATATTTCTTTATGTGTTGCAAGAGCGCTTGCAGAAGATATTAACGATGGAGATATTACGGCTCTGCTAATCCCTGAAGATAAAATCGCTGAGGCAGAAGTTATATCAAGAGATGCCGCTGTCGTTTGTGGTAAATTATGGGTTGAAGAGACATTCAAGCAATTAGACCCTAATTGTGAAATCAAGTGGTATGCTAATGATGGCGACGATATACTTCCGGGAGATAAGCTATTTCAAATTAAAGGACTTGCACGAGCAATATTGACAGGTGAGCGCACCGCATTGAATTTTTTGCAGACATTATCGGGTACTGCTACTGTATCCAGAGAGTATTCAATGTTGGCTATAAACAAAGGTTTAACAATATTAGATACTAGAAAAACAATTCCTGGTCTTCGATTAGCTCAAAAATATGCAGTTAAAGTTGGCGGATGTTCAAACCATAGAATTGGCTTGTATGATGCTTTTCTGATCAAAGAAAACCATATTTTGGCCTGTGGTTCAATTGAGGAAGCTGTGACTAAGGCTAGAGAGATTGCTCCTGAAAAAACTATTGAAGTTGAAGCTGAAAATTTACTTGAGTTAACACAAGCATTAGCCGCGAAGGTAGATATAATTATGTTAGATAACTTCTCAGATGAGGATCTATCTGCTTTAAGCAATATCGATTTAATGGGAACTAAAATAGAAGCTTCAGGGAATTTAAATCAATCAAGTATTGCTAAATATATTAATTCAAATATAGATTATGTTTCATCAGGCAGTATTACAAAAAACCTCAAAGCAATCGATTTGTCAATGAGATTTATTAAAGTATGAATCCATGCACAACATAGGGAGATGGCTGAATTTCACGCAACTAGCATCTAATAAATCACTTAGTCTATTATGTTATTAGAAAGATAAGAGATTATATTTCAACTACCTAACTATGACTTAAACACATTTATGAGATGCTCACATTACCTAAGTAAAGTTATTTTTAGGGTATATGTTCTATCACGTAAAGTTACTTAAAGCGCAATTTAACCTACAGACTATGCTTTATTTATTTTCGAAAATACAAAAGTAGTTACCTTAAAATATAATTTATATATGGAACACCTCTATGACAACTAAGACCCCTTATCAATTATTAGGCAAAGAGATTATTTATCTGATTGCCTGTACTTTTTATGATGTGATGGATGAATTGCCACAAGCTGAAAAAATCAGGAAAATTCACTCTGCTCATAAAGGAAATATAAAGCAAAAATTATATGAATATTTAGTCGGTTGGTTAGGTGGCCCCTCTATATACCAAGATAATACAGGAGCGGTCTGCTTAACAGAACCTCATAAAAATTACAGCATTGGTGAAATAGAGAGGGATGCGTGGTTAACTTGCTGGTATGAAGCTTTAGAGCGTGTTGATATAAGTGAAGAAGTGAAATTAATGTTAAAGGAACCTGTTTTTCATTTAGCAAATTCTATTTGTAATAAATAGAAACATTAAACTTTTCGGCTAATCAGAATTTATTAATTACACAAGAAGAATTTGTGGTGGCATAGTTAATTTTACCACCTGTTGTGGCTAAATAAAATTAGCTATTAATTTCTAAGACTGATCTGGTCTAATGGCATAGGACACTTTGATAAAGGATAATCTCCTAACTAATCGAGGTGTTTATGAATCAAAACTACAATACAAAACTTATATTAAAGCACCGTTATCAAGTTTCTATTTCATATGACAATAAAACCGATACTTACCCGATAAAATACACCTTTGGTTATTTTCCTTTGCAGTAGTATTTAGTTGAAACAGAGCAAGGAAAATTACAAATATTACCTTTTGCTTGGGATTCACGTACCAAAGCGAATAGTGGCCAACGTTGGTATCATAATTATAGCCATGAAAAAATTCGCCCAGAAGATAGGTTGCATTGGCGACAACCGTTGCAAAATTGGAATGGTATGTGTGCTGATTGCCATTCTGATGGTTTAGTTAGAAATTATAGTGCCGAAAAAAATAGCTTTGCCAGTCACTTCGACAATATTAGTGTCAGCTGTATTTCTTGTCATGGCGACATGCCATTGCATCAACAAGGAGATACACATCAAGGTAACCAACCAGCGAATAAACGAAATGATATGCTAGATGTTATTTCAACAGACCACCCTACAGGGCGATGGTTAAGAAATATTGATGAAAAGACCGCTCATTGGCAAGGGGAGGCGCGAAACAACGCTTTTATGGATAATTGTTTTGCTTGTCACTCGCTACGTTCTCCATTAACCGATGGTATAAAAGCCAATACGCCTTTTTTAGACCAGTTTAGCCCTAGTTTGTTGGCTGCTCCTATGTACTATGCGGATGGTCAGATAAAAGAAGAAGTGTATGTATATGGCTCCTTTTTACAAAGTAAAATGTATGCGGCGGGTGTTAATTGCTTAGATTGTCATGATAAACACACCATGAAATTAAAAATTGAAGGTAATGGTTTATGCTTACAATGTCATGGGGCTGAGGTTTATAGCGTTAAAAGCCATCATTAACACCAAAAAGAATCTGCAGGTGCGCAATGTGTAAATTGTCATATGCCAACTAATCGCTATATGGGAGTCGATGACAGGCGTGATCATAGCTTTAAAATACCAAGACCTGACTTATCATCAACTTTTAATACCCCTAATGCTTGTGTAAGTTGTCATAAGGACAAATCTAATGAATGGGCGAAAAGTAATGTATAAAAATGGCATGGTAAGCCAAAAAGTTTATTAAGTAGTAAACCTTTATTAATGAAATTAAACACAGGACAAGTACTGAGCTTGTCTGAACATCTGAGCATTATTGCCGATGATAATCTTGATGTAATTAGCCGAGCAACGGCCATTCAATTACTTAGCTATACCACATCAACCCTTAGTGTTAATGTTCTCGTGCCTTATTTAACTCACCCAGAAGCATTAATAAGGCTCAGCGCCGCTAATATAGCAGTATTATTAGCACCGATAGATAAAGTAAAATACTTAGCCCCTTTATTAAAAGATGAATTTAAATCAATTAGGGTAGCGGCAGCACGAAATTTAGTGGTTAATAATATTTCAACCGTTAACTTGGATATTTTTAATCAGGCTTTCAAAGAGCTAATGAATGTTTATGATATAAATAGTTGGCGGGGAGAAGGTCGCTTGAATCAAGGTTCACTTGCCTTGGAAATGAATGACTTAACTCGCGCAGAAAAATCATTTAAGCAGGCAATTGATATTGAACCTTATTTTGAAGGGGGGTATATCAATTTAGCCGATATTTATCGTGCACAACAACGCGTACTCCAAGTTGCTACAGTGCTCTTAAAGGGGATAAGAAACCTTCCTAATTCAGCTACTTTACATTACGCCTATGGATTACATTTAAGACGTCGAAAAGAAATGAACAAAGCCATAGATTCATTTAAAACAACAATGGGTTTATCCCCTGATAACCCTCAATTTGCTTATACATATATATTGGCTTTAGATGGGAATAAGAAAAGCAAACAAGCTTTATCTCAACTTAAAGCGCTGATACATAATTATCAAAATAAAAAACAATTAATAGAATTAGGGTTATATTTATCACAAAAACAAAGAAACACTGCAGACTACAAATGGTTTATGAGTTTTAAGCATTACTCTAAGGCGGTTTGGGGGCGATAGCGCCTTAGATTTAATACTCTAATTTCATGCGTGTCAAGGACGATGCTAATGTCCGCTTTTTAGATTGGGTACATAATTGAACGCAAAATGTTGAGTTGATTTTTTAGTCCAAATATGTAAAAAATTTAAAATTGTTTATGACCGCAATAGGCTCATTGTGACTGTTAGGTATATTGATTAGGCTCTTAATTTATGACCGCTTACTGCCCCACAGCTGTCGTTATGTTACTAAAGCCTTTGGTCAGAGTGGCAGGAAGTGCCCTCTAAAGGTGTAGTTGTGAGCGGACTATAATGAGCTTTGAGCTGTCTGTTAGGCTTTGTTAAAACCTAAGGTTGGGAATCGTTAGTATAGTCTGTGCTACTACATAAAATATAATCCAAATAGCACCTTATCTATTAATTGAAACTTTACATCCGATCAAAAAATATTATTGATTTGAATAGATGGCATGATCAAATGTAATTGGATGGCAAAGCTAGATGCAATTGAGTGGCTCTTAGGGGGAATATTTTCTAGCATTGCTGTTATTGTCTGCCTGTGCATAAAATGGTGGTGAAAACTTAACGGCTAAACAAAAAACAAACATGGCCCTTGTGTAAGTGGCATAGTAACGGACTTGTTCAAAACCATACTGGACTTAGGTTATTATCTATTGATGGCAATGGTGTTGATGGTGGAGAGTACTGGGTTACAAGAGGTGAACATGAGCTTAAATTTACTTGTGGGCGATGGGAGTCAGATAAAGTTATTGATGGTTCAACATATTCTAAAGGGCAAAGAACGGTATCTTTTGAAGCTGGAGAAGCATACTTCTTAGCTGGTAAAAGAACAGGGTCAGGACGTATTGTTGATGTTTGTAGCTTACATACGAAGAGGCCAAGAAAGAGCAAACTCTATAACTGCAATGTTTATCCGTCACTCATCTAACAGGCCAATAAGTAGAGAATTATAGTTGATATAGTTAACTATAATTCTCTACTTGTTTAAGGCGCTAATGACTACAATAGGCTTTAAATCCCCTTTAATTCAATCATAGGAATTAGCCATTTTAACCAACAATCACACCCTTTGTTTATTTAGTGCAAATCATTACTTTTTCATGCGAATACATAATGAATTTGGCTCGGTATATTATAAACTTTGAGTAGTGATTTTTTAATCATTTATTGACATAAAAAGCCTACCTATTTCTATTCGTTTTACCACTTAAACTAAGGCTTGTTTATCGCTTGTGAACACTGATCATAAGAGTTGTTTTTATTCATTTATTCTCAATTGGATATGTAGGCTTTATCGTTTTATTTTTGATGAATAACCATAGGTTTTTGACTGTTTATATCAGATAAATTAGTTCATTTGCCATGTGATTTAGTGGCATGATGAATGTAATTGATTGGCACTTATACTAGATTTTTCCATATACGTATTAACTGTGTTTTTATTAAATCATAGTTGAACATTATCTTTTTAATAATAATTATCTAACTTGATAACCTTGTTTTTTTGTCCTTTTTACATTGTCATTTCTATAATACTGAAGCTCAATTTTAAACTTATTTAGTTAGTCGAAAAGTGAAATTATATGTTTTGTAATTTTGAATGAATTAATTTTATAGAGTAATTAGTGAAATATTTAAATATCAAACTGTATTGGATTGCGTTGGATTATTTTGCTTTGTATTGTTGGACTCTGTTGGATATTGGTGTTGTACTCTGTTGGACTTGATTGTTGGATATCGTTGGATTTTTCAGTTTAAATAAGACCATTTTTATTGCTCTCACTTAATACTTAATATTAAGTATTACCTTTAAAGATAATAATAGGTTGAGTTTGTTACCAAGCCGTTTCTTTGTTATTCTTATTAGGCTACATTCATGTGGCAAAAATTACCGATAGGGGTAGGTCAAATCCCCCAGCTGTTGTTTACATATTGTAAGCTCCGTAAACTTGAAGACCTCTAGCAAGTTGAAAAAGGTCATTCACCAAAATAGTTTTATAACTAACTTAATATACCTAGTTCAAATTGCCCTCTAAGTAGAGGGCTTTTTCATTTTTGCCGCGTTAAAAAATCCTGTACAAAAAAAACCGTAACATATAGTCACTTTAACTCACTCTAAGAATGACTATGAGAAAAATATTTATACTTTCATCTTTGGCAATAGCTTTTAATCTAAGTGCTAATGTCATGCCTGTTGATACGGAAAAGTCTTTTCAAAAACTCAACCGATATACCAATATAAACACCGGATATTCAGCGCAACGAACTAACCCTTTAAATACCGTTGTAAGTATTAAATATCCACCTTCAATTAAGACCGTTGGACAAGCAATATTCTACTCGTTAGAAGACTCCGGTTATTCATTGTCAAAAGAAGATCATTTGACCGAAGAAGCCAAAACATTATTGTCACTTCCTCTACCAAGATCACATAGACAATTTAAGTACCTTTCTGTTGAAGCAATCTTAAAAACATTATCTGGTGAAGCTTATTCACTACTTGTTGATCCAGTAACAAGAAGAATTAACTTTTACGCAAATATCTCATACTAGGAATTAAATATGTCTAATGATAAAAATCTTGTAGAAGAGCAAACAAAAACAAAACAAATTGACGATAGTTCTCTAGCACCTTCTGGTGAAGATATTTTTGAGCAAGCAAAAAGTGGTAGCGCTCCACAATCGTCAAAAGATAACGTTGAGGTTGTGGAAAATAATAATAATTCAACGGCAGTAGAAAATGCTAAAAAACCAAAAACAAAACAGAATAAAAAGTCGGTTTATGGCAAAGAAGAAAGCCCTAAAAAGAAAAAAATTGAAGCTAAGTTTATAGAGAGAAGAAAGCGTAGTAAGTGGCCTTTACTTACAGTGGTTGTTTTTCTTGTTGTAGGTATTTTTGGTGCGATGTTTTCAGTGCAAAAATTTTATGCAGAAAGAGATCGAAACAAAGAAACGCTTGCGAGTGAGTTGAGTAATTTAGAAAAACGTATGACCGCGAATTTTGAAATAAAGCTTGCAGAAATTAAAACAGGGTCGATTGTTAACTTAAAAAAAATGATAGTTAGTCAAGGTCTTAATATCGAAGGTCAGCAAAGCCAAATTGACGAAATAACTAACGCTAAAAAATCTGCCGAGGGCGGTGGCGAAAAAACGTACTTTGAACTTCAAAGTGTGAAAAAGGAACTTGAAAGTAAAAACACTCAGTTAGAGAGTTTGCAAAATCAAATATTTCATTTACAAAGTAAAATGAGAACAGTGGACTTTGATAAATTATCAAAAATGGATTTTTCTAAGTTTGTAAAAGTAGAATCTCCTAAACGGACTTTAGCAGTTAAATCACCAGCCAAAAAAATCAAACCTAAATATAAAGCTCCGCAAGCAAAAACACTTTATTCAATTGACGGTTTTACTTTGTATTCTATTGATATGTTCGGTAATGAAAAAATAGCTGTCTTCACAAAAAACCTAGTATCTCAAAAAGTAAAAATTGATGAATCATTTAAAGGTTATTCAATTAACAGCATTCTTACGAACTCTGGTGTTGTCTATTTTACGAAAGGTAACAAACGATATTCAATGAGAGTTAAATCATGAAAAAACTAGTAATTATTTCTTCATTATTTATTTTTACAGGTTGCAGTAGCATACCTGAAAATAAAACACCATTGGTTGTCGTTCCAACCATTCCCAAGTGTGACATTCAATTAACGAGTGGCACGACTTATTGGTCGCGTATTGAAAATGGTTCAATTTATTTGTTTATTGGTGAAAGGAGAGTGAAATGCTTACTAAGAAAACTCTAATGTTACGGGGTAACAAATCGGTTACTTTTCAATCGCTGGCTTTATTCTCATTTATTGCTTTGTCATTTTCTGTATCTGCGGTTAATTCAATTAAGTCAGTTGATACACAAATGATAACTAGTGCTGAAAGTGCATTAAACAATAAACAACTTAATGATTACTTTAGCCAATTAAGCCCTCTGGATAAAGCTAAGGCTAAGTCATGGGGTTTATCTACTACTGAGTGGTCAAAGTACAAAAGATTAAAGGAAACGTCTTCTAGGGCTGCTTTAGTTCCTAATATAGATCCAATTACACTACTGGGAACTGAAGCTAAGACGGATTCAGAAAGAAAATATTACGCTCGACTATTTAACGATATGGAAATTAAACGTTCAATTCAGGATGTGGCATTTGGTTTTGCTCAAAATGCCGACATTCAAAGAAGAACACCAGGACATAACGCGTTTAAATCGTCAAAAGAAAAAAGGAATTTAAGAAAGGCTAATTACCTTGCTGGCATAGCTAAGCAAAAAGAAACACCTGACGAGTATGTTGCCTTTGTTGATTTTAATAAAAAGTGTGGTGATGCCTGTCAAGTTCAACTAGATCAAGTTACATCAGGAGGTAACTTTGTTCACTTCTATTTCTTGAATGCTAAATCTGATAAACAACTATTTGAATTCGTAGAAAAGCACCACATTGATGCGAAGAAAATAAAAAGTGGTGACTACACGCTTAATTACCCTGACAAAACGCCAAAGCCATTTAAGGAGTCAATTTATGTTGAGCTGTTAAGTGTCTTTCAGGAGAAGAATCAGTGAGGTTAACCTTCTTGGTGATACTGTGTGGTTTTTCTTCATTCGGGGCTTATGCATCTGTTGAAGATATACCTACGCATTATTATTCAACCGCAGCACAAGAGGGTGTTCCTGTAAAACTGCTGTACGCAATAACGTTACAAGAAACGCAGACTTTAACTACTAAGGGTAGGGTGATTCCTTGGAAATATAGCCTTAACCACGCAGGAAAAGGCTACGTTTATAAAAACAAGGATGATTTAAAGTCACATGCGGAATATCTACTTAGAAATGGCATTAAGAATTTTGACATCGGAATAGGGCAGATAAATTATCGTTGGCATCATCAGAATTTCTCTTCTTTAGATGAAATGATAAACCCTCAAACCAATCTGAGATATGCGGCTAAGTATTTAAAAGTTCATTATGAAAAATTAAATAATTGGTGGCTTGCTGCTGGTGCTTACCATGCACCTAGTAATCCTAAGAAAGCTAAAAAATACATGAATGAGGTTCGTAAAAAATGGTTAAACATATAATTGCAATAACAGGGTTCTTACTATCAATTTCATCTGTTGCTACAACCTTTGATTATGATGTTGAGTCTATTTGGGATAAAAAATCAAACTTGAATGTTATACATGATTCAGGACAATCCGTACCTATTAATGATTATTATCGCAAAGGTGAGAATTTACCATCAGATGAATCAAGAAAGAACACGTTAAGAGAAGAGGTCATTAAAACGTTACGAAAAATGAAAACACCTGACGATAATGTTATTGCTGCTATCCAAAAAGGTCATTTTCCTATTGAGCCTGAAGTTATTAAGCTTTCAAACTTTGGTGTTTCAAAAGAAAGAGCGATACCTAACATACAAGAAAACATATTTGTTATAGGTAGTGATGAATACTCGCTTATGTGGGCTGTTAACAATAAAGAAGAGCTACTAAAGCGCAACCCTATCGGTATTGTTACCAAAGTAGTTAGTTTAGAACAATTAAAAGAAATTCATCAATTACTTAAGCCGTTACGATTAATGCCTATAAACGCTGATTTTATATCTGAACATTTTGATGTTTGGACTTACCCAGTGCTTATCACTAAAAAAGGAGAATTTAGATAATGAGTGACAATACCGTTGAAGCTTTGTTAAGGCCACCTGTTGAAATTAATGTCGCTTATGCGGCATTTTTTCTTTCAAGTATTATTTATCTTTGTCCTACTATTTTTATGCTAACTGAAAAAGTTAGTTATGGTGTTTCTATTCTATTTATCTTGTTTGGGATCTATCGCTATAAACAAGGTTATGTGATTAAAAAATATCATATGAACTTAAAGAGACTTCCTGATTTTAGTATGAATTCAAATGACGTACCTGTTCATAAAAAATCAATATGGATTGGTAAAGGTTTTGATTGGAATGCCATTCACACACAACGATTATCTGATTTAAAAAAGCCATCTTCGCGTGAATATACTGAGATGGGATATTATTACGATAAAATGAGAGCGTTGGAAATCAAATATGAAGATTCAAAAGCAGTAAGTTCATTTTTAAGTTTTCTAAGTATCGATGTGTCGTTTAATCCTTTAAAGCCACTTCCTCCTGTTGGTGGCGATAAGTCTATTCATGCAGTTCATCTTAATGAAGAAAGTGATATAACTTTTCCACTTGATACGCGCTCTGGTCATACGCTAGTGCAGGGTACTACACGTGTAGGAAAATCACGTTTATTAGAAGTTTTGGTAACACAAGCAATACACCGTAAAAATGATAAAGGAGTTTTTGAATCAGCCGTTGTTGTTTTAGATCCAAAAGGCGATGCAGGGTTAATGGCGCGAGTGTTTGCCGAAGGTAAAAAATCAGGTAGACCTGTTTATATATTTCACTTGGGATTTCCTGACATCTCTTGTCGTTATAATGCAATAGCCGGTTCATTTACTCGTTACACTGAAATAGCTTCACGTTCTACTGATGCACTTGCTGGCGGTGGTGATAATGCAGCATTTAAAGATTTTGCGTGGCGATTTGCAAATGTCATAGCAATGGCTGAAGTTGCGCTAGGCGAAAGACCTACTTTTGAAACCATTCAAGAATACATGATGAACATTGAGCCTTTGTTTATTAAATACACTGAGCTTTATCTTGATAAGAACGATCCTGGTTGGGTCGAGATTATTGAGGATATGGAATCAAAGTTAAAGGCCATACCTAAACACCTTGCAAGTCGAACTAAACGTACTGTTGTGTTATCACTCTATCTACAAGAACAAAAGATATTCGATCCGATTGTTCGTGGCCTATTAAGCTCGGTTGCATATGAGAAATCTTACTACGACAAAATAACAGCTTCATTCTTGCCAATGCTTGAAAAGTTAACAACGGGTAGAACATTAGAATTAATTGCACCGGACTATGATGACTTAGAGGATAAACGACCTATTTTAGATTGGTTAAAAGTGGCTCGTCAAAATGCCATTGTTTATTGTGGCTTGGATGCAATGACAGATAACACCGTTTCGGATGTTGTTGGTTCAAATATGTTGAGCGATATTGTGTCGATGGCTGGTTACATATACAAGAACGGTATTGAAGATGGCTTTGGTGAGTTATCAAATGATGATGTTAAACCAACGTTCTCAATCTTTGCTGATGAATTTAATGAACTAGCAGGACCAAGATTTGTACCGTTGCTCAATAAAGCTGGTGGTGCAGGGGTAAACGTTACAGCTCTTACACAAAGTTATGCTGATGTTCCTGCAAAACTAGGAGATGAGAATTTATCTTCAGTTATCTATTCCAACTTCAACACGATAATAATGATGCGCGTTAAGACAAAAGAAACCGCTGAATTATTAACGAACCAACTAGGTGAGGTTTATATCAATAACGTTACAACCGTATCAGGCGTTAATGACAATTCCAATGTTGATAACCAAATTCACTTCACCTCAAAAAACGAAGACAGAATGACAACTGAAAAAGTGCCTGTTCTTGAAACTGATACGATTATCAATTTACCCAAAGGCCAAGCGTTTGCTTTATTGGATGGCGCAAGGTTACTAAAACTTAGATTTCCTTTATTAAGCGATTGTTCTGATAGCTTACCGCCATCAATTAAGCAGATGTATCGCGTGATGACGGAATCCTATAGAACTAGTCAAGGATGGTGGAAACCTAGCGAGTTTGGTGAACAGACTTACGCAAGTAATACTCATGCTGCTCATGAAGTTTCTAATGTTGAAACAACGCAGGACTACAAAAGATTAATGCAGGATGTAGATAATAATGGCTGAAGCAAAGAGAACAAAATCTGTTGATCCTGATAAAAGTAAGACAATATTTGATTTATTTTGGGGGGCAGTATTCATAATAATATTCAGTTTGTTTTTGAGTATTATTATTGAGTGGATTGGAATGTCTTTCTTTTGGGAAGATGAAGGTAGTATGCATTCTCTAACAATGCTTTCTACAGAAATAAATTATATTAACAAGGATTTTTCACACCAAAATATTGCTGGCTATAGGCCAATTGATTTTGTGTCACATAGTTATGAAGCTTTTTACGGCACTAAAAAAGAATCGGGTATTGCACAAAGTTTTATTAATTGGCTAAATTCGCCTACGGATGATTCAACAGGATCAATAGAGGCTTATATAAAATCAAGTAGCCACTCTCTCAAAGAGTATTTGCTTGCTGCGATGTATATTGCGCTGGTCTTTGCTATTCGATTATCAATACTCATATTATCGTTACCTTTGTTCTTCTTGGTGGCGATATTAGCGATTGTTGACGGTTTAGCTATTAGAGATGTAAGAAGATGGAGTAATGGGCGAGAATCAGGTTTTAGGTATCACTATGCTAAGTCTTTTGTGCTACCAAGCTTTTTTGTCGCTTGGATTCTTTACCTGAGTATTCCATTCTCAATTCACCCAAATATTATTATATTGCCTTTGTGTTTATTGATGGGTTTGGTTGTTAGATCCGCATTCACTTGGTTCAAAAAGTATTTGTAAGCCCCCCCCTATACCGCGTTAATCTCAACGCGCTAATTTAGTCTATAAACTCATTACTCATTACTCATTACTCATTACTCATAAACTAAATGTATTTGTGGGTAATGATGAAACCACCTTTTAGCGGCACAATTCTTTGTTTGTCTATCTTTTTTGCAGGGCCATCGCAGGCGCAAGATGCAGCAAGGATAAATACAACGGAATTAATATCAAAAACCAAACGAGTTGTTAATGATCTTAAAGCTAAAGTCATGAACTTTGAAGGGTTGGGCGATAAAGATATGGCTTACTTTGAAGATAAGTTTAATGAGCTATCCGCTGGCACAGACACAATTAGTCAACTTTTTAGAAACGTGAATGTAGAGCAACTTGCTGGTTACTTTAATGTAGAACGTGGTTCATTCAAGGAGCAATTACAGGTACTCGCTTCAAAGCTTGGTATTGATACGGTTCGCTTTGAAAATGTATCTGATGATATGGATTGGAATATGGATTCAGCCTTCAAATTAAACCTTTCTGATGTGAAAACCGCGTTAAATACATTCATTAGCGAATTACCTTTAAAGTATGAATATCTTGAACGTGACAACTCTTTAACGGTAAGCGGATTAGAGCCATCACAAGAATGTGAGAATAAATAATAGTGAAAGATCAAATTGTTAAAACAGCCAAAACAGCTTGTTTATTATCTTTACTTAGCTTTTCAGTATCGGCAACGAATTGGGCAGAAGGTGAAGAGTTAGCAAGACTAATTAAGCATCTTGATGTCGCTGAAAGCATTATTACTAAAGCTAAATTTGAAAGTGATAAATCTAAGCGAGTGCAATTTGATTATGCGGAACTTACTAAGAATATTGGTCTAATTAAGAAAGGTATACAAGGTCACTTAAATAAGCCAATGGAACCGCGTTCCTTTGAGGCGATAAAGAATAACTTCTCTAAATTTGAAAGAAGTGGGTACTAAGCATGGCTGTTACTGATCCTTGCCACGATGCAACAACCAGTAGTTATGACGCTTGTATTCAAAATGCTTTTGATTTTGGTGGAGGTTTAGGTTTACCAGATGTTTTTGATTTCCATGCTCTTCTTGCTGGTCTTGCCGGAGTAGCTTGTTTGTTATCAGCAGCTTGGATGTTGTCCGAAGTTTATACAACTTGGGCTTCAGGAAAAAGAAATACCAGTTTTCTGATCAATACACCGATCAGAATAATAATGATTACTACGATAACCATGTATTTGATATTTAATACTTAAATTAAAAATACGCCTTTAAAACTCATTGTCTACTATAAGGTGAAACACAATGAAAAATAGCATAACGTTAAAGAAAAACAACATCTTACAAAACATGAAAATTCGCGCTGGCTTAGTGAAAACAGCATGTGCCACTGCACTAATGACTGTTGGTACTAGTGCTATGGCTGCATTACCTACAGCTCCTACAACTGGTGGTAGTGCAACGGGTTCTACTTACCTAAGTCCGGTAGAAAACTACTTAGTTGATGGTATTACATTATTAGGCATTCTCGTTGGTGCTTATGCTTTCTTCCGCGTAGCGCAAAATGCTATCCAAACTTACGGAGAGATCAGTGATGGTAATGGTACATACCGTGACTTAGGTGGCTCAGTGATTGGCGGTGTTGTAATTGCATCAGGCGTTATTTGGTTACTAACTAACGCAATGTCAATGTTCTAAATGAAGAACTTTGATGGCACAAACCACTCTCTGAGAAATACTCTTGAAAGATTGGACTTTGAACCACCTGTCGTTGCCGGTTTAACCGGTGACGAGCTGTTTACGATAGCCCTTGTTCTTCAAGGATTTTCGTTACTAATATTTCTGCCGCTAATTGGCTTTTTTACAGGGATATGGGTTTTAGCTTTTGGTGTGTCTCTTATTATCGGAATATTAAGTATCGGATTTGTTGGTAGAAAAATAGCGAAAGAAAAAGAAAAAAGGCCAGCTGATATTGTTTGGCTTGATTACAGGTTAATGATTTCTGGGTGGTTTCATATAAAGTCAGATGTTTTAACCAAAAACCAAAATTTTTCTTGTGAAAGAATGAAACCTGTAAAGAAGAGGAAAAACTAATGTCGGTAGCAAAAAGTTTTATGAGTCACCAAGAAAAGCGCATAAGAGATTTGCGCTTTTTTTGTATTGGTCTAATTGCAATTGTTCTATGGCAAACTTATTCTTTGTCGGGTGTAAGTGAAAGAATAACTGTTCATATCCCTCCTGACCTAGAACGTGGTGCTGTCTTGAATCCTGGCGAAGTACCAAGACCTAATTTATATTCATTCTCTCATTACTTATTTCAAAAAATAAACACTTGGGAAAAGGATGGTTACAGTGAAGCCCCTAAACTGCTTGATGTTTATCGTTGTTATTTAACACCTGATTTCGCTGAAAATTTAGCGCTGATACATCAAGAACGTAGTAATCGTGGAGAAACAAAAAACAGAACACGCCTAGTTCGTGAAGCAAGCAACAAAGGATTCGATCCAAAAAACGTTGTGACAATAAGTAAGGATAAGTGGGTTGTACTACTTGATATGAACATACAAGAAACAATCGAAGACACGCTCATTAAAGATGTTTCTGTTAGATTCCCCCTTATATTAATCAAAGATGATACCAATCCCGACTGTAATCCTTGGGGCATTAAACTTGCTGGTTTTGATTCTTCACCTAAACGTATTATTCCTAAAGGGAATTAATGATGAAAATGATAAAATTACTGGTTATATTCTTTATGCTTTGTAGCCTTAATAGTTATGCGGCACAAACGATAAAATGGAAGAACATACCATTAAAAGTAAACCTTCAAGTAGGCAAAGAACGGATTATACAAGTTGATGACAATGTTGTAATAGGCGTTCCTGCATCTATAAAGCCGTATTTAAAATCTGAATCAGCACAAGGGTATATTTACTTAACTGCATTAAAGGAATTTCCTAAAACTAGATTTAAACTTAGATTAAAATCTAACAATGAAATTATTTTAATAGATCTCACTTCTACAACTGAAGTGCGAGACTTACCTAATCTTGAAATTGAAGTACCTTCGTTGCTTGCTGGCGAGGAACGTTATTCAAGCTCTTCAACTAATGTCATGGGTAATGTAACTCCCATTCAGTTAACTCGTTTTGCTGCGCGTTCTTTTTATGGTCCAGATAGATTAATGAAAAACAATCCGCTTATTAGAATGCAACGAATTAAAAAGTCAGACCTTTCTACGCTGTTTACTGGTACTAGTTCAAACGTCTTTTCTGCGACTGCGGTTGCTGTGTTTAAGGCCGGAAAGATGCATTTGACAGCGATAAAACTTGTAAATAAAACACCTGTTAAACAAGTTATTAATCATTTAGATATTAATGCTGATTTTCAGTTTTCTACGTCTCAAATGACACAAGTTAATCAAAAGAATGTTGCCGGAGATACGACTATGTTGTACTTAATTACCGACAAACCATTATCAGGTTCTTTATATAATCAACCTAAGAAATTAGTAACCAAGGGGGCTAAAAATGGCACGATCCAATCCAATAGCTAGTAAATTAGTATTTATAATCGGTGCAATAGCTATTAGCATCTTGTTCTTTGTAATTAAAAATAACGGCTCACAACCTAATGCGGAAACGGTTGTTGATGTGGAAACGGTGCGAGTAGGCGCAAGTACAACGCTTGTAGCTGAAGATGTAGATACCGTAAACGTAGATGAAGTAATGCTTGGTGTCGATGGTGATACAGCAAATGACACGATCAGAACATTGAATGCACAAGTAGCATCATTAAAGAAAAAAGAAAAAGAAAAAGCGACAAAAGCAAAAAAATTAGAAATGAAAGTTGATGAACTTATGGATAGCCCAAAAGTTAAAAAACTTGAAGAACAACTTAATTACTTTAAAGATAAAGTATTACTAATGGAAGGTAATTTTTTATCACAGGCGGTTAAAGATGATGAAGAAGTTAAACCTAAAACGTTGGATGAAGGTGAGTTTCCTGTACAAGCTAGAAAATCTTTTAAATTGCCTTTTCTAAAGAAAAGAAATGATATCCCTCAACTTAAAAGTGCTACAAACACCGCTGAAAAAGCACCTGTCGCTGTAGAAGATGAAATCACATGGATTGAACCAATGGATTCATTGGAAGTGATAGATAAAGAAGGAAACACACAAACCTTTATACCTAAACTGAATGATTTATTGAAAGGTAAGCCTGAAATTGATTCAGTAACTCAGCGCGTAATAGAACCAGATTTAGTAAAATTTGCCACTATACCGCGTGGTGGAACTGGTATTGATACTATTTCATTAACGGCCTTAATCGGTAGGATCCCTGTTGGTGGTCAAATAGTAGATCCCTACAAGTTTAAAGTACTTTTGAATCAAGAAAACCTTGCTTCAAACGGAATTACCGTAGATGGCTTAGAATCCGCTATTGTTGGCGGTAGAGCTTCAGGCGATTACGCTTTGTCGTGTGTGCAAGGCACAATAGATTACATCACCTTTACATTCCAAGATGGCACAATTTCTTCTTATCCAACGCTTGAAGAGGGTGAGGTAGCGAAAACGGGTGAAGAAGAGAGTTTAGGTTATATATCTGATAACGCTGGCGTACCTTGTATTGAAGGAGCATTTATTTCAAACGGGGCTTCATACTTGGGGCAACAAATTGGTTTAACTGCTTTGCAAGTTGGAGCTGAAGCATATTCAGAATCACAAGTAGATACTCAATATCGTGGTGAATCTATTACGACTAGTGTGGGTGGTGATACGAGCGCATACGTAGCCGGTAAAATGGCAAGTGAAAGTTTAAATGAAACGACTAATTGGCTTGAAGAAAGACAACAAAATTCCTTCGATGCCGTCTATCTCCCACCAGCAACAAAAATGACGTTACACTTCGAGCGAGAAATACCTATCGACTATAACCCTATCGGGCGAAGGACTAACTATGGCACTCAGCAACAACTTTTTGATAACAGTAATAACTATAGCGGCCTGTACTAATTTAAGCGGCTGTTCTAGTAAAAATGACGTAATACCACAATCTACAACTACCATTTCTAATATCTACAATTCAAGAGTTCATTCACCTGAAGGCCAATCAATACGGTTGGCGGTGAATGAGCAACTAGAATACTCTGATAGCAATCCTGACGGTTATACGCTTCATAACATGAAGCGTCCTGTTTATAACATATTACCCAACCCTACCTTGTATATGTTTGTTAATCACAAACTTAGTGAAATAGATCGCTCACCAATTCCAGCCTTTATGACTGAATTTAAAATGTTTGAAAAAGATGAATATGCTTTGCCATCTGAAGTAAATATTAATTGGAGTGAAAAATAATGGGTTCTGAAAAGTCTGAAAAGTTAGAAACTAAAATTAGCCGACATTTAAAACATGCATATATGAAACTTAAAAACCCTATTGTTTCAAGTGCCGTTACGCAAAAAGATATAGATAAACTTTATCAAAGAAGTAAACAATCGTTTGTGGATTTTTTACCTTTTATTGAATACCTTGATGATTCAGAATGTTTTTTATTAAATGACGGTAAAAGTGTTGGTGCGGTATTTACCATTAAGCCAATTCCAACTGAAGGGCGTTCAAATGACACCATTGTAGATTATCGAGAAAATCTACAGCGTGTTTTTCAAGATACCTTTATCAATGCAAGCTCTCCTTGGGTCATTCAACAATTTAGTTATGCTGATAAAGGGCTTGGTGAAATAAGACAAGATATTGAAAAAAACATGGTCCCTCATGCCAAAGGCACAGCGTTTTCTAATGAATACTTGGATTTAATGGAAAAACATTATCAAGGTATCGCTAACAATGAAAATGGTATATTTGAGGACACACAAGTAACTAACACACAATTTCGTGGTCAATATAGACGTTGTAAAATCGTTTTTTATAGAAGATTAACTGCAAGTGAACTTAAAAAGAAAAGCTTTTCTGCTGAAGATGAATTAAATGATGTATGTGCGCGCTTTCAATCTGAGATGCAATCAGCAAACATTCAATCATATCGTGATGATGGCGCTAAGTTTTTTGGTTGGTTATTAGATTGGTTCAATCCAAATCCTGAGTATTTTGATAAGAAATCAGACTTTTTAAAGTCAATGAAATACCCAAATAAAGAAGACCGTCCTTACGGTTATGATTTAGCTGAAAGCATGGTTATGGATGATGCTTATAGTGATGTTGATAATAGATGTTGGATGTTTAATGGTGAACCAACACGATTTATACGCGCTAGAATGATAAGAAGCGCACCGCAACCTGGGGTTTTCACTGGTGAGTTATTAAAAGGTGAAAAGGGCGCAGCAAATTGTATGCTTGATTACTTACCTGAAGGTTCTGTTTTGGCTCAAACAATGCTGATCCAATCTCAATCTGAAGTGGAAATGAACGTTGATAAAATGCTTAACAAGTCAAACGGTGATACTTCAGAAGTTGCGCGAACACAAAAAGCTATCTATGAAATTAAAGAAGGTCTTGGTGGAAATCAACACATTGTAAAAGCTTCTTTTGGTGTGTATGTGCGCGGTAAAAATTTAGAAGAATTGGAACGTGTAACCAAAGATGCAACATCATTGTTAAGCTCGGCTGGTGTAATTGTTTATCCTACTTCAAGTGATACGTTGGCTAACAATGCTTTTTTAGTGCATTTACCAATGGCCTTTGAAGCAAAAACTGAAAAGAAATATAACTATTTAAAACATTACTACATGCAGCACATAATCAATATGAGCTTGTTGTATGGTCGCTCTGAAGGGAGTGGTCATGCTGTCATTAATTTTTGGAACCGTGGCGGCTCTCCTTTATCATTCGATTTCTTAGATAAAGATAGATCTTCAAATTCACACATGCTTATTGGTGGGCCTACGGGATCAGGTAAGTCAGTGGCACTTTGTTATTTAGCTTCAATGATTATGGCAACCATTAGGCCGCGATTGTTTATATTTGAACTGGGTAACTCGTTTGGATTGTTAGGCGATTACATGAAAAGCCTTGGTCTTACTGTTACCAAAAAACAATTAAAACCTGGTGCTGGCGTATCATTAAACCCATTTTCTGATTCACATAAAGTTGTAGAAGACTCACTCCGACTTCAAAAGAGAAATAGAGCTGTTGTTGATGAGGATAGTGTTATCAGTGATGATGATCAACGTGATGTAATGGGTGAAATGCTCATGGCGGCATTGTTAATGATTACAGGTGGTGAACAAAAGGAATTTGAATCACTAAATCGAGCTGATAGAGGGTTAGTAAGTGCCGCTATACGTGAATGCTCTCATGAAAAACATGCTGATGGCATTGAGATGATAACAGAAGATTTACGAGATAAATTGCGTGAAATATCTTATGACAAAGATTCTAAAGTGTTTGATTCAAGTATGCGCTCTAAAGCTAAGCAAATGGCTATGTCTATTGATACCTACTGTCATGATTTTGATGGTGAGATGTTCAATACGCGTGGCGGTACGTGGGAAGACTCTGACGTAACTATTATTGATTTAGCAACATACGCTAAAGATGGTTATGAAGCGCAAATGGCATTAACTTATGTCAGTCTAATGAACCATATTAACGCCCTTGGTGAAAAAACCCAGTTTGACGAAAGAAAAATAGTTCAAATGACGGATGAAGCGCATGTTATTACAACAAACCCTATGCTTGCCCCGTTCCTTGTTAAAGCGGTAAAGGTACAGCGTAAAATAGGTATATCTTCAATTCTTGCTACTCAAAACTTTGCCGATTTCCCACAAGATGCGAAAAAACTTCTTAACATGATTGATTGGTGGATGTGCTTATGTCCAACAAAAAACGAAGTTGAAGAGATTTCAAAGTTTAAAGAACTATCGGAAGAAAACAAACGCATGATGACCTCATGTAGAAAACAAAAGCGTTGCTATACCGAAGGTGTTGTTCTTTCGACCTCGCTTGATGAAATGCTTTTTAGAAATATACCGCCTTCTCATTTTTTAGCTATTGCAATGACTGAAAAAGAAGAAAAAGCAGAAAGAAGAAAGCTAATGGAATTGCATAATATTACGGAAGTGCAAGCGGCAACGATGGTAGGTCAAAACCTTGATAAATTAAGAGGGATTGAGTGATGAATAAATATTTGCTTCTATCTTTTTTAGCGTTGTCGAGTGTCCTTACTTCTCAAGTGAATGCTGCTGAAGTAAGGATAGAACATGTTGATGTCTTCACGGATGAGAACATGCTCAAACAATTTCAAATGACTAGTTTTAAACATGCTGTTAATACACCTGTTCAAGTGCATTTGGTTGATGGCGTGATTAATTATGAAAAGGATGTTGCAAAAAAACTGGGCCTTGAAAATATAAACCCAAAACAAGTCGATGTACAAAAGTTGAAATACAAAGCTACCCGTTTATTCAATTCAAAGTCATTTGTTCCGCTTAGAAAAAGCCTCGAACAAAGTTTGATCACATTTGAGAAAACTATGAGCCTTGGGATTAAGAAAGTGCCAGCGGTTGTGTTTAACGATAAATATGTGATTTATGGTGAAAGGCCATTAAATGCACTGCGAATATTTAAACGGTTAGAAAAAAAAGGGGAGTTATAAATGCGTATATTGATTTTATTGATGATCTTATTTTTAAATGTTAATTACGCGATGGCTGATGCTTATACTGACTTTGTAAATTATCAAAACACCTATCTTGCAGATGAAAAAACATGGCAAGATGCTCAAGATGCTGCTCTAGCTGGTCATGCTGCTGTTCTAACTGCTCAAGATGCTGCCACAGCTGCGGATAATAGTCGTGATAGTGCTTGGAGTACCTATACAGCCTCATTAGCGAATGGCGATCCTATTGCTACTGTTGACGGATATTATGATGCTTATGTTCTTGCTGATGCCGCAGCTAGTAGCAGTAATTCATTAGTAGTTACCAGACAAGCAACAGCCGGAACACTTCAATCTATAGCGGATAGTGTTGTACGCCCAATAGATAGTATTGGATTGGCACAGATTAAGTTTCAAGCTGATCAAACCCTAAGCACTACAGAACATTGGCTTGTTTATAACTCTGCGCTTAGAGATTACAACGATGGTGTACCTGTTACACCAAAAGAAGAACAAATGCTAATTGATGCTTATCAAGCAGAGCATGAAGCTGCACTCACGGCTCAAGCAGTAGCCGATGCTGCCGATGCTGCCGATGCTGCGGCTGGCACTACACCAAATGTTACTACGCCATTAGATTCTAGCAGTTCCGGTACGCAATGGGCGGCACTAGCTACTGCTGCTGTAGTGGCTTTTGTGCCGGATGATCCTAATGACCTGATGTCACCGCCAAAGTTAGTCGATTCAGCAAGTGTTGGGGGGGCTAACTTGAATGAATTGCTTAGTATGAACTCTGTGGATGATTACAGCGTTATAGATCACCTTGAACAAACTTTCGATATGGGATGTGCTGGCTTTGATAGTATCAGCTTTATTAAAGGTGCTTGTACATGGCTTAAGTGTGGCTTTCTCTATTGTAAAATTAAAGTAAGTGCAATTGTTGAACATAAATCACCGGACTTAATGGTAGAAGTAGCTGCTACGGATAAAGATTCTATTATTGGCCCTATCGAGTGGGTTTCAGGAACGGTTGATACGATAGGAAAATTCCTTCATAGCTTGTTAGGGTTAGATGTTGGTGCGCTTAAAAGTGGTGTTAGGGGGTCGCAAACTAGTGATGGTGGTGGAAAGAAGAGAGAAAACTTTAATGTACTTGATGTCACTGTGATTGGTAATCCTTACCTTGTACTTTATGAAGTAGCTTTGGGGCAAATTATGAGTAGTCTTAACGTGTCCAGTTTTTGCTATTCTAAAGTAATACCTTTTAAACCTTATTACACAACAAAAACCGATCCTGAGTGGAGACTTGGGCTTGGTGAAAGACTCAATTCATTGGGAGATAGTGTCACTACAAATCCTCGTAATATTAATAACTACGGTAGTCATTTTGATTTTTCCAATCCAGTAGCAAGTTTAGATGCAGCCCTTGGTATTTATTGGGGATATTTATATCCAAGAATGGGATTTACTAAAAATCAATCTATCTACCGTTCTGCGGGTCTTACTGCTCAAAGAGTAGGTAGTATTATAAGTTATAATACGGGTGATACAGGGGGCATTAATCTTCATGTATCATCAACGTATGATTGGCCTCCATCAGAAACGGGCGGCAATACAAAAAGTTATGGTATTTCTAGCGTTACAGAGCATAGTGATAAACATGCTTGGCAATTGAATTATCCTCAAGGCAAGCGTGGTAGTGGTTGCTACCGATTCCCTGATGTTGCATGGGATGGTGCTAATTATATTAATGGTGGTGGTCCACATAATCAAATGAGTAATAATTTGGATTTAACCTCGGACTCTAATTCGTATGTATTTACGCTGTGGCGAACATATAAATGTTGTACTAGGAAAGGAAAATTCTTGTTTGATGTTCAATGGTAATGATTTCTTCTTAGATAAACCGCGTTAAATTAAAACAACTTTCTAATGTTATAAACTTCCAAAAAATATGGGAGTTTATAACATGAAATTCGTCAAATCCTCAGTGGTGAGCGTGATACTTTTATCGCTGTCGCTACATCTGCCAGTACAAGCAGAAACAACATCCTTCAAACAACTCGTAGATACATACAAAATAAATAGAAACTCCGATCCATTCTCTCTTAAAAGTCGAAACCGGAACTTTAAAATAGGGGTTAAATGGGGGTTTTCCGGTACGTGTGGAGATATGGATATGGATCTTTCTATTCAAAACAATATCGGCAGCGCACAATTAAAAGCAATGTGGAATAACTGGTTGAGTCAAGCGAAACTCGCTTTTAGCCCAGCAAATTTGTTAGCACTTGCATTTAAACGCGCTAATCCAGATCTTTACGATATTATGCAAAACGGTATTATTCAAGCTACAGCGAGTTTTGATGAAGATATGGATGTTTGTAACACCATTCAATCTACACTACTCGATCAAGTTCCTACAGGGGTAATTGATGGACTTGCTGTAAATAAAGAATTCACGGCAACAATCAAAAATGCTTATGCAGGGGCCTCAATTGATATTGGTGATGTCACTGATTTTGTAAAAGATGCCGGTCAACGAGGCTTTGATTTCTTAGGTCAAACAGTTGGAGGAAATGGACAGCCGGATGCTGAAGTTATTGATGGTATTGCCAAAGCTGGTTATAACATAGCGAGAGAAAAGGTTATTGCTGGAACAACAACGATAGATCTTTTAAATACAACGACAACACCTGTTAGTGATTATGCTGACTATCCTTTTGCTGAGGAATTTTCTAATCCACAAGATTTAGCTGATTTCTTAAAAGGTGTCATTGGAGAAATAAAATTAGCTTCAAGAGATGGTACTAACTCGATTGAACATGAAAAAGGTGCTGGCGCAAAAATATATATTCATGAACTTGCCTTAGATATTGCCGCTGAATTGTCCGGTTTAATTCTGAACGGTGCTAACCCTAACCCAGTGTTAGTGAAATCCTTTTTAGATACATTCAATGAAAACAAATACGGGGCTTATATAACCGGAACGATGTTAGAAGAACTGGTTAAGATGTCACCTTCAGATGAAAGTTCTTATGTTCAGGCATTAGCCGGAGAGTGGGCCTTAAATGGCACAATAAGAAGGCTCGTAATCGCTAAAAAAATACTACTTATCGGGTCGAATGAAGCATCAATAGTTGAGGCTAGATCTATTCAAAGGATGGCTTTAGATAAAATAAAGTTAATTGAGGATGAAATTAACGAGATTGAGCTTGAGTACAGAATCAAAAAAGAATTCACTAATACAGCTACAGATTTATTATTTTCCCGATCTTTAAGGAATAGCCAAGAAGGTATGTCATACACAAACAAATCAGGGAGTAAAAAATAATGAAGTTTTTTAGCTTTGGTACTTTGTTCAAACTTGGTGTTAGGGGGGCGATGGTAACAGCCTCTATGATTGCCATACTCATTCTGGTTTTTTTTGCAAATTCTTTATTGAAAATAGAAAATACTGAACATGTTTTCTTCATTTTTAGATTCGTTGTTGTCGCTTCTTCAATGGTTGCAGTTAAAGTTTTGATGTTTCAAAAAACCAACGGTGAACTATCAGAAAAGCATAAGAAAAATATCAATAAAATTTATATATACCTAGTTGTTTTCTATTTAGTAAACGAACTCCTTATTATGTGGGGAGGTAAATAATATGGTAGTAAATCAACCGTATGAAGTTTATACCCTTGCAATAGCTTTCTTTCTAAATAATCGTATTTGGGATTTAATGGTAATGACAGGGATTGCTTATATCCCTGTCATTACCATGATAGTTTCTAGCATTGTAGATGCCTACACTGGTGGCGATGATGAGGGTGATAGAGGCTCAGTAGCACTAAGACATATTGAAATGGGTATTGTTAGAATATTCTGTGTCATGATTTTTGTACTGATACCCAACGGTGATCCATTCTCAACGAATAGCGTAGCTTATGAAGAAAATAGTTGTGCGAGAGACAGTTTTGTAGGTAGCCTTGCCAACTCCGATAAAACTACTCTTTACTCTACTACTGGTAATTTATTTTATCAAAATGAACTGGACGTAGCCGCTGACGGAACAACAACTATTGGAACTACTAATATTTCTAATGGTTATTTGATGAATATTAGTGATTCATCCCCTAGACCTCCGTATTTGTTGGAATTTGTACATAATTTATCTTCTCAATCTGTAAACGCAATTATCAAAACAATGCCCTGTGAAACTGATTTTACAGGCGTTAGTATTGCTATGGGAGAGTTGGCATTTAAAACAGAAGATTCACAAGGGTATTTGTCAACGTTTGTTAAACAATGTTATGCACCAGCATTGAGGAAACAAGTTAAAGCGGCAGATGTTGATGCATCAGAAATAGATGATGACTATTGGGTGGGGAGTACGATACTTTATAATGGTGATTATGAGACAAGGAAAATGAATTTAGATCCGAATTATTGGGCTAATTTGCAACAAGATTTTATAGCAGCTACGCCATTGTATACTTACAATTATGCGGCAGATATGAACACGAAAGATAATGGTCGTGCTTCGCCAACCTGTAAAAATGGTTATAATGCCGTAAAACTCTTTGTTGAAAGAGATTTTAAAAATCAAATTGACGATTTGAATGATGTTTATCATGATCATGGGTGGACTACTTTATCAAAACTAGCTCCTAAATGGTTCTCGTCAAACCCTTCAAATACTGAGCGCGGTATTGATTCTATTATCATGCGATTAACAAGTGCTGATCCAGAAGACCAACTACATGCTAACGCTTTTAAAACTAAAAATGCTCTAGCTCAAAATGAATTGAATAATTCAACAAGCTATTACGCAATAACCACTATTGCTGATGCGGCTACATCAATTGCATTAGGTAAAGGGTATTTAGACACATTAATTGAGGGAACGGTACAGCGTTCTTTAGCCCTACCACTTGCTGCGATAATGCAATGTTTTTTAATTGTTGTCGCACCTATATTACTTCTCATTTCTGGTTATTCAATTAAATCGGTAGTAATGATAGTTGTCACTATGTTTGGTTTTGAGTGTTTACATTTAATCTTTGAACTTTGTGCATGGATGGAAAATACATTAATTGCCTTAACCGCCTCTTCTTATTCAGCAATGAGTATTGAAAATCAGAAGACAAAATTAGCTGTTTATAATGCCGTTAATGTCGCCTATATATTATTGCCGATTATTTGGTTTAATTTACTTTCAACTGTATCGGGCGCACTTTCTCATGTTGGTCAAGCTATGGCTGGCGGTGGTGCTGGCGCATCTGGTTTCGCTAAGAAAACATTGGAAAAAGGTGGTAAGGAAGGTGCTAAGGCTGCTTGGGCAGGAGCAAAAAAAGTTAGAAAGGATTTCGGTTAACAATAATTAAATAACTAACTTTTAAAAAGCTGGGTGTTGATTGGCAACTAAAACTGAACCACTATTTGTGATGAGCTAAATAATGTTTGATGCTCGGTGGGTTTGATTAATATTGAATTGTAGAAAAATACGTAGGGTCAATCTTACTTGCCAATTTGATCTAAAGTGGATCAGTTTTTCACGCCAATTAACAACTTGGGGATTAAATAGTTTCTTCATTATCACAGAAAAATTAATCCAAATATCATTTTGATGTGGATTAAAAAGATAACACCTACGATAGAATAGCAAAAATGAGCTACATATAAACCAATAAGCAGCTTATTGAGTTATATATAAACCAAGTAGGCTTGACTAATTTTAACTTATACCCTAACTTATGGTTTATATATAAACCGACAGGCGGTTTATTGACCTATATATAAGGCAAATAATGCCAAAATCAGTGACACGTTCATATTCTCGCTACACCGAAGAAGCTATCACGCTTCTCTCGCGGCTAATTCGTGCAGCCAGAATAGAGCGCAAATTAAGCGTTCAGGAAGTGGCTGAACGCGCTAGTATTTCCAGAAGCATGCTTCAGCGCATTGAAAAAGGCAATCTAAAATGCGAGATTGGCGCGGTGTTTGAAGTGGCGACTATTTTAGGGGTGACTCTATTTAACGCTGAGCCCTCTTCATTTACTTTAGCAAAGCATATCAATCAAACTGAAGATAAACTGGCTTTGCTTCCTCAAAAAGCCCGTAAAAAGACAAAGGTAGTTAATGATGACTTCTAGTAAACAATACACGGAGGGATATGTCTGGATCTGGCTACCCGGTGAAATAAAGCCTGTAATCGCCGGAAGACTTGAAGCAGATGGTGACACGCTTTCATTTAACTACGGTAAAAGTTACTTAGAGCGTATTAAGGATACGCCGAAAGCCATCCCTATCTATGAGCCTGAGCTGCCGTTAAAGCCTGGGGCGATCCCAAATTTGGAGGGATTGACAATGCCCGGATGTATCCGTGATAGTGCGCCAGATGCATGGGGTCGCCGGGTTATCATTAACAAGAAGCTGGGCTCAAAAGGTGCAGATACCGATACCGCCGTACTGGATGAACTCACCTATCTTTTAGAATCTGGTTCTGATCGTATTGGCGCGCTCGATTTTCAGGAATCCCCCACTGAATATGTACCTCGTTCTGCGAAAAATGCCAGTATTGAAGAGTTGATGGAATCAGCAGATCGCGTCGAAAAAGGCGTACCTCTCACACCAGAATTAGATCTAGCTCTCTACCATGGCAGTTCGATTGGCGGAGCACGTCCTAAAGCGTTAATCGAAGATAATAACACAAAATACATTGCGAAATTCTCAGCTACCAATGACCTCTACAGTGTTGTAAAAGCTGAATTTATCGCGATGCGGCTTGCAGAACTGGCCGGGATTGATGTTGCTTCGGTTAAAATGGTGAAAGCGGCAAAGAAAGATGTGGTGCTCATTGAACGTTTTGATAGAGTGAAGACAGCCACAAAAAACTCCGGTGTAGACTGGGCACGTAGATCCATGGTTTCTGCCCTCACCTTATTTGAACTTGATGATATGTTGGCACGCTACGCCAGCTATGAAGTCTTGGCCGAAATTATTCGCCATCGTTTTATTCAGCCCAAAGATACGCTAAAAGAGCTATTCTCGCGTTTAGTGTTCAATATTCTATGTGGCAATAATGACGATCACGCAAGAAACCATGCCGCGTTTTGGGATGGTAAACACTTAAGCCTAACGCCAGCCTATGATATCTGCCCTCAAGGTCGAACTGGCAATGTACAAGGGCAAGCAATGAAAATATTGGGGGATAATAACGCTAGTCAGTTCAAAACTTGTTTAGCTGCCGCGCAAAATTTCTTACTGAGTAAAGAAGAAGCCTATGGTATTTTTGAACATCAGAAATCGGTGATTGAACAAAACTGGCAATCCGTCTGTGATGAAGCTGAGTTGAGCGTAGTTGACCGTAGATTATTTTGGAATCGACAATTCTTGAACCCGTATTCTGTTGAAGAATAATAAAGAGAAAAGCCAGTTAACCGTTGGATAATTACATCAGTTTCGCCACTCAATTACATCTTGTTTGGCAGTAAATAACATTTGTTTTGCCACCAAATAACCAAGAATTAATCGTCACCTTGGATACGACGGGACGTTAGCATTAATAGATGTTTAAGCTGTTTATAGTGTTCAATCTATCTTGTTCCTGACAGTGAGCTAAGCCACCATAGCCAACTGTCAGGATGTTGTATTGGGATGATATCAAAGTGGCAAAAATGATCAAAAAAAATTATTATACAGAAACTATAATATTTAATGGCTATATATGTACCACGAAAACTTACTAAACCTTTGCTTTGAGGCTTTATTACATCTTTACTTCACAGTTCAGTCAAATGATAGTTATACTTCTGCTACAGCTAGAAATGCGATACTAGTTAAGTTTTTAAAACCTAAATTGAAGTTAGCGGCTTATAAAGATCAAAAAAAGAATATTCAGCTCATGCTACGACTGGGACGTCAAAAAGATAAAAAATTAGAGCTAGAATTATTTGAGTTAAAAAAACTTACGTTCGATGTTTATAACGCTTCCGACTCTTAAGTTCTCTGATTGGCATCTAAGCCACCATATAGTCGTTCACTTAATTATATTGTCACGACTTCAAAGTGACATTAGCTAATGTTAGCTACCAATGATTTATGACGGTTACTCTAAGCTCATAAGCGGGCATTAAGTTTTTGTGTCTAGTGAATGCCATTTTTTACAAAAAAACATTATGATTCAATAAATCAATATAACAATTCATAAATAACGCTTGATTGGTAAATTATTTAGTTAAAAACAAAGTAAATTGCCAATAATAGTAAATTAAATGCTACTATTCATGCGAAATCATATATATGAGTAAATTATGAAGTATTATCCCGAAATATCAAAAATTGTACATGGTGCGTTATCGGGCGACCGAAAATTAGTTATGTCTTACATTGAATTACTTTGTGAAAAATTACAGTCAGATGGTGAAACAATCGCCCTAAAAGGATTTAGAGAGAAACTATTAAATGTTCGCAGCCATAATATAGATGTACAGTCTACGTTCTCGCGTCCCGTTCCCGTAGAAAAAGATAACCGCTTTTCTTTAGCTGATAAAACATATCCATCATCCAAAGAACAGCATGTATTTTTACCTAAAGATGATCAAGATACTGTTGATTCTTTTATTTCTTATATAAATAAAAAAGATCAGTTAAATGCATTAGAGATTCCTTTAAATCCAACCTTACTATTGCATGGAATTCCTGGTACAGGGAAGAGTAAATTAGCAGCTAAGTTGGCTGCTCGACTGGGGTTGCCATTAATTACGGCCAGAGCGGATGCATTAATATCATCATATTTGGGATCAACATCTAAAAACATACGCTCTCTACTTGAATATGCTCGCTCTGAACCCTGTGTGCTGTTTTTAGACGAATTTGATGCGATAGCAAAAGCTAGGGATGATAAGAATGAAATAGGTGAATTAAAACGCGTTGTTGTGAGTTTATTGCAAAATATTGATAATTTAGACGATACCATTCTGATCGCAGCAACAAACCATGTTCATTTATTAGATCCTGCAATAGGTAGACGGTTTCATTATAAAATGGAATTAAAAGAACCTATTGAATATGTTAGATACCAACTTTTTTCAACACTTCTCACAAAATTTTCTTTTAACAAAAGAGAAATTGAGTTATTTGTAACTTTGAGTGATGGATTAACTGGAGCTGAGATTGAAATAATTACATACGACTATCTAAGGCAGACTGTTGTAAGTGGAAATGAGATAGATTCAATTGAATTAATGCGCAAGATTTTGCTAAGCCGCTTTGATTGGCTAAATTTTAGAATTGAAGACCGCCTTATTTCTATGACAAAATTACAACAAGCTGATAATAAAGTTTTTACTAAGAAGTTTATAAGTAAATTATGGAAAATGTCACAAAGCAACGTGTCTAAAATATTTAAGGAAGATAATTAATGGCTAATAACAACTATAATCCTATCAAACATGTGAAATTTTCTGAAGTTGATTACTTTCAACCCCCGACACATGGAGGTGGGAGTAGTAAACCACTTAAAGAAGTAACAAATGAATTTAGAGCTGAGCTATTAAGCTCTATACAATATTTAACTACAGTTGAAGGGTTTCAAGAAAAAACAACTATAGCTGTTGTTGAGTTAGAAAATAAAGCTACCGCTAAGAGTCACCGACCAACGGCTATATTTAACGATAAAACTTGTCCTTTTTTTGGCGATGTAGGCTACGCAAAGCACTTAATTCAAATAACGCCCAGTGGTTTATTAGCATTAAAAGAAAAAATTTCTAACGGAAAAACCAAACAGATAATTAAAGATATTTCAGCAATTAAATCTATTTTACACTATGAAGTTAACATAAATGCAGTGCAAGATGAAAAGTCACTAAGCGTTCGTTTATTTCGTTTCAATACGGTTGAAAAAAATCAAACACTTGATAATGATTTTGAATGTTTCTTAGAAAAATTTGACTGTCAGTGGGAAAAGCACTCTTCAAATGCTGTTCGTTTATATAGGATCTCAGGCTCAACTAACTTAATACTTCAATCATTACCTGAATTTGCAGGTGTGCAGAGTGTTATTTCAAGTAAATGTATTCAACTAAAGCCAATGGTAAAATCACGACTAGGTATTAGCCCTCCAACAATGTTACCGCCTCTCCAAGATAAAGACTATCCGGTAGTAGCGGTTGTTGATAGCGGTATTAGTCATTGTGACCCTATTAGTCCGTGGGTAGTCGGTAGAACAACTTGTGTAGCTCCAGCTTATAAAAATGATGAACATGGTACTTTTGTTGGTGGGCTAATTACAAATAGCTTTAATTTGAACAATAGCGACAATCGCTTTCCTCTTTGTCAAGCAAAAATATTTAGCGTTGAAGTATTAGGCAATGATGGTGGAGATCTTTATAGCATAATTCAGTCAATGCATGACGTTGCCGAAACAAACCCTCAAATTAAAGTTTGGAATTTATCACTAGGGGGTAGCACTCCGGTATCTAAAGATGAAATCTCAGCTATGGCAATTATGCTCGATGAATTTCAAGATAAATTTAATTGTTTATGTGTTGTTGCTGCTGGAAATTTTGAGGAAGGTATAAGGGAATGGCCGCCAACGGAAGAGTTAAGTGATGGAATATCTTCACCAGGGGATTCTGTTCGCTCATTAACTGTGGGGTCTATTGCGCATATTGATGGCATTGTAAATAATCAAGAACCATCTCATTTTAGTCGAAAAGGGCCAGTGTCAAATTATGTTCAGAAGCCGGAAGTTGTTCATTTTGGTGGAAATATAATGATGAATAATGGTCAGCCTGTAACACTCGGAGTCAACTCTATCGATTCGATTGGAAACTCGCATCATGATATAGGTACTAGTTTTTCAACACCAATAGTTTCATCTATAGCTTCAAATCTATTCGGGGAAATAGGTGAAAAAGCGAACCCTAGTCTTGTAAAGGCTCTAATTATACATAATTCGAATTTACATAATAGTATTGATGATGAGCATAAGCCTTACTATGGCTGGGGGAAACCACAAGGTAGCCACGATATACTATCTGTAAAAGACTATGAAAGCACCATGGTTTTTGAAGGAGTTGCACAAAAAAGTTTTGAGATTGAAAAACTACCTTTTCCTATTCCAGAATGCCTCAGAACTGATGAGGGGAAAGTGCGAGCGGAGTTTTTTATTACACTTGTTTATCATCCAGAACTTGACCCTCAAAAAGCTTTTGAATATTGCCAAATGGACATTAATGTTGGATTTGGAAAAATAGAAGATGGTAAATTTAATTCTCAGGTTCCACTGCAAAAAGAACAACATTTATTTGAAAGTGATTTGGTAAAAAATGGTGATAAATGGTCTCCTATAAAAGTATACAAAAAACGATTTCCAAATGGGGTTGATATAAAAGACTGGAAACTAAGAGTTTCTGTAATGGATAGAGAAGGCTATGAAGCACAAGGAGTGCTAATTCCATTTTCAATCGTATTAACTGTCAGGGATATTGATAAAGAGCAACCCGTTTATAATGAGATGTCTATATTGATGGATCAATATAACTGGGAAGTGTCTGACTTAGTAATCGACAGTCAAATTCAAGTATAAGTTACAAGATAGAAAACAGGTCAAATTTGAAAGATGAGAGCCATGAGTTTTCACTTTGAGTTTTACTGGAGTGGCTAAGTTAAACTTGCCACCAATATTTAGTTTTTCAGCTTATAATTACATTCGTATCTCAGTGATACATAGCAAAGTGAAGAATTTTCTATGTATCTTAATAGGCAAAAATTAGCATTTTGATATGAAACACCACAGGCAGCTTTGATACGATATAGTCATTTAAGCTGTTTATAGTCTTCAATCTATCTTGTTCCTGATAGTGAGCTAAGCCACCAAACCTGCCATAAAGAGTTAAATTTATAACATTAATACTGGCGGCTCAATGAGGGTGATTAAAAACTCCCATTTTCGTTCACTTTTTAACATGTTCCACTCGTTTCATAGTTGCATGTTTATGCTAAAAATACTGAGTTCGTTATTAACCTAAATAGCTAATAATACAAACTTATTTATTTAATCAAGTGTATTGACGTTCATAATAATGTAATCTGTTTTGAGTTTGACAAGCTGCTCATTCGATTAACTATTACTAAAGAATCAATTATCAACTTGAAAAGCTCTTTGCTAAGGAGCCGATACACCAGATTGATATTATGTGTCAGTTAGTCATAGAAGGAACTGTTTGAAGTGTAATTCATATCCATTAGGAGCTAAAGGTAATCGATGACAATAGGTTTTCATAAAGAGCGCATTCTTGTTACGCGTTTAAAAACTAATAAAAAAGGTACAACATTCCTTTTGGGATCCGCTTTTAGCCAAATCAAAGATGATGCGGGTATTCCCAATGTTGCAGGTGTCCTCAAGTTCATAGAAGATTTCGCAGATCAGAATGACGTACTAGACTTGTATACTGAGGATTCTCAAGCTTTTGAGCCTAAGGATAAGTACCAACAATCTTTCAATTTGATTGCTGGCTTATGTGGTCAAGATTCAGTTAATGAAATCATTAGAAGAGTTGTTGAAAGCAACATCGATGAACAAGGAAAACATCGTATCCCACAAGCGGTGAAGGACTTTGTCACGAGTGTTAAACAAAGTAATATTTCTGTAAACAATGTTATTACGACAAACTTCGATACCCTATTAGAAGAAGAGTTTACAAACCAAGATATCCCTTTCAATAGTTTTAGTGTTGTTGCTGACACCCAAATAGATGACATGCTTAATGACAACATTAACATTATTCATCTGCATGGCGTTTGGGATCGTGGAGATTCCATGCATACGACCACCCAGTTGCAGTCGGATAGAAAACGTATTGAAACATCATTGCAGAACCTAATTAGTGATCAGACAGTCGTTATAATGGGATACAGTGGTTGGGAGGACAGTTTTACACGTTCTCTAGCGGCCAGCGTAATAAACAATAAGTCAGAGTACGACTTACTTTGGTGCTTCTTTGAAGCAAATGATGCTGTCATTGAAAAGGATGAGAAAGAACTTTTCAATAAATTAGGTGATGCCATTAGGCGCGGTCGCATTCAGTTCTTTAAGGAGATTGATTGCAATAGTGTCTTTGCACTATTATCTAAAGTAAGCGAGCTAAAAAAAAAAGAAACGCTGAGCGAGAGTTAGAGCGAGAGCGAACCGAAAACGTTAATTACTATGACCTTGAAGATAAAGACTATACTCGAAAAATCAGAGAAAAGGCTAGGCGAAAATCCATAGGTATTCTAACCAAAGAAAATGCACTATTTATTAGTGCTTCGCTTGGCTTTGGCGTTTATGACTTCATCTCATCAGTGCAAAGTGAAGTAGATGGCAAGGAAACGAAGTATTTACGAGTAGATTGCTCTGAAGTGATCTCCAAGACTCAAGTAGACCATCAGGTGAGTATTGATACTGGCCAACCTTTAGCACAGCTCATATATTTATTTAACGCCAACGAAGACGAAGTTCACTTCATCATTTTCGACAAGATTCGTGGAAATATGAATGCTGATGCTTTGGTGTATCTCTCCAACTTAGCTAGGAATCTTACCGTTTTTCGAAAAAACGTATTTTTTATTTTTACTTCCAATACCGATATCAAACAATTTCGCAAAATTCATGTCGAATTAGAAGAGTTGAGTTTGCATGATACTGGGCTAATTCTTTGCGATAGATTCGAACTATCTCATTTTACATCGACACAAGTCTCACAGATACACGAACGCTCTGAGGGTGTGGTCGATAAACTTGAACAAATAATGGATTACTTGGTAATCAGTTCGGTAGACGAAGTGTTGTCTCAAGTTGATATTTTTGATAATGAGTTTCACTTAGAGCACATCCCAAAAAAGACGATTAAACAAATTGATATTCTGTTCACTGATCCATCGAAAGCATTGACACTCAGGATGTTGAATATCCTCTCAATTTTGAAAAATGGGGAGACATTAACTAATCTTCTTAAGGATGAAATGGGAGCGGGTCTTCACCCTAGAAATACACAAGAGCTTGTTCGATTTGAATTGGCTACAACAGTCATGATTGATAGTTCAACCGTTCTGATTAAAATCAATCCTATCATCAAAGACTACATTGTAAACAAAATGTCTCGAGAAGAAACTTTCAATATTTCGAATGCATACCTGACAGTTACTATGATTGAGACGCGAAAAGGCGTCAAACTTAGCTCAATCAATAGAAAAATATACCATTCAGGATACAATACTGAGGAAGATAACACCTGCACATTGCTTCGTTATGCTATCGAAGGCTGCCAACAGACCATTGAAATGAATAACCAAATTGGGGATTCTAATGAGATGAACCTAAGGAGAATGAAAAAACTTCGCTATTTAAGTAGCTCATATGTTTATATACTTAGTAACTCTTCTCGTTTCGCTGAAACGATTTCAGCCGTAGAGAACTTAATTGACATTATTAAAGAGGTCGATAATGACAACCTCTACAAATACTATGAGCACATTGCTTCAGCTCACCGTATTAAGTCTAATTATTCTGAAGCTGAGTACTACTTAAATCTATGTGAAGAGCTTTGTCCTGAAGATGATAAACAGACGCTCACATCAATTTATATTGAAAGACTGTATCTGCTAGAAAAAACCGACATTGATGCTGCAATTGCGTTAGCGAAGACTAATAAAATAAACTACCACAAAAAGTCTATTGCTTATACTTTATCTGAAGTGATTCTTGCTGAAAATAAAGATGGTGATGCTCGATTCAAGAGCTTGATTCAGCTAGAGAAACGTTCAAGAAAATTAGGCCATATCACAATGGCTAATAACATATTGTTTACTATTAGTAATGAACGGAGTAGTGTTGAAAAAATAAAAAACCTTGATGAAGCCATTAAATCAGACCAAAGCAGTTACAACGTTTGTCGCGCTACTATATACAAGCATCAAGCTTATATTGAGAATGGATCGATTGACCGAATAAAAGATTCTGATATAGGTCGGCTAATAAATATCTACAACTATCTGTTTAGACAAAAATTCGATACTTTATTTAATAAGTGTCATAAGATATTGTGGGACATTGCAGAGCATCGGCAACGACAAGACATTATCTACCTTATTTTCTTTAAAGGCACTATTGTTTGGAGGCTAAACTCTGATAATGAAAGTGAGAAAAAATATGAAGCTCTGTTCCAGGATTTTTCTCGCCCACCATTGCTAGGGCTTACATCCTAAATATTTTTCAAGGCAAAGGACAACCTTTGCCTCAATCGTTCAAAACATACCGTGGTCGTTGACGTTTGGGGAGTAAACACCTCAGCAACCGCCTTATTTCTTATAAAAGAATCTTTGCGTATGATCACGTTAACTTTTTAAGGAGATCATCATGCGACGAACCCAACAACAATGGCTTACACTTTTTCAAGCCCAAAATAATAGTGACTTAAAGGTTAAGGACTTTTGTCTTGAGCAAGGTATTTCAACATCCTCTTTTTATAAACACAAAACCATATTAATAAATGGCTCAGATATTATTGAACCCTCACCCTTTTCACAAGTTCAGCTCATTGACCCTAACACTATTATTATTCCTCATGTCATTGCGCTAAACGTCGGCAAAGTAAAAGTGACACTTGATGGCAAAACAGATATTCGTTGGCTAGCAAGTTTAGTAGAGCAACTGTCATGAAGATGTTTATTCAGCCTTCTGCTATTTATTTGCATCGTGATCCCGTTGATTTTAGAAAACAAATAGATGGCCTGGCCGCCATTGTTGAATTAACGATGAAGGAGTCATTAAGCTCGGGCGCTCTATTTGTTTTCTGCTCGAAACAACGCAATAAGTTGAAGCTACTTTACTGGGATAAAACGGGGTTTTGTTTGTGGTACAAGCGCCTTGAAAAAGATAAGTTCAAGTGGCCTAAAAAACATGATTTGGCTACGATTAACATTGATGAAGAACAGTTACATTGGTTACTGCGAGGCGTTGATATTAGTGCGATAAAACCACATAAAAACATCGAATTCGACTCGGCTTTTTAGGCGTTTTTTGTTATAATATCGCCATGAAAAATCATCCACTTACCCTCAGTAATGAGCAATTAATTCAGCGTGTTTTATCGCTAGAAGCTCAGTTGTCTGAGCAAAAAAGTGTGCTCGATGATAATGAAAAATCACTCTTAAATAAAGATATTCAACTTAACAAAAAAGACGCCCAGCTTACTAATAAGTCCGATAAAATCGCCACCTTAGAAGAATACATTCGTTACATGACTCAGCAACGGTTTGGTGCTTCGAGTGAAAAATGGTCGCCCGACCAACTAGGTTTATTCGACGAAGCTGAAATATTAAGTGATAAATACGCTGTTGAAGAAAGTACAACGCTTGTTCCTGCACATCAACGTAAAAAGAAACGCCTTTCAATCCCTGATAATTTGCCAGTTACCGATATTATTCATGACTTACCAGAAGATGAAAAGTTTTGCCCACATGACAACCAAGCCTTAAGACATTTTAGTGATGAATGCTCAAAGCAGCTTGATTATATTCCTGCCAAAATCACGGTATTAAATCATGTTCGCCGCAAATACATGTGCCCTTGTTGCAATGATTATTTTGTTACCGCTAAAAAGCCCGCGCAACCGATTGAAAAATCTATTGCCAGTCCAGGATTATTATCACAAATCGCTACGCATAAATATTGTGACGGCTTACCGCTTTATCGCCAAAGCAACCTTATCTTTAAACGCCTAGGCGTTGAGCTAGACTCAACCAGTATGGCGAACTGGATGATTAAGTGTGGCCAATTAGTACAGCCCCTTATTAATTTAGGGCTTGATGTATTAAGAGCGCAAGACGTGCTTTTCATGGATGAAACCGTAACTCAGGTGCTCAAAGAAGAAGGTCGTAGCGCGAGCCAACAAAGTCGCATGTGGATAATGACCAATAATACCGAGCAGCGGATGGTTTTGTTTCATTACAGCCCCACCAGAGAAACCAGCGTAGCTGCACTTATGTTAGGCGACTTTAACGGTACGTTAATGACAGATGGTTATGCCGTTTACGGTACCATCGCTAAAACCAATAATTTAACACATTTAGGTTGTTGGGCACATGCCAGACGCTACTTTAAAGAGGCTAGTGACGCTCAACCTAAAGGGACGTCAGGTAAACCCGAGCAAGCGTTATCTTACATTCAAAAGTTATTTCGTATTGAAGCAAACATAAAAACGACCACAGCCGATGAAAAACACCTTGTTCGACAACAAGAAAGTGCCCCGATATTAGCGGCGTTAAAACAGTGGCTAGATAAATCGTTAAAGCACCCCGTAAAATCAGCGAAGTTAACCAAGGCACTCACTTATTTAAACAACCAGTGGCACAAACTGAGTCGGTATACCCAGAATGGCGCGTGGCCGATAGATAATAATCATGCTGAAAATTGTATAAGACCTTTTGTGGTGGGTCGAAAAAACTGGTTATTCTCTACGAGCGTAGAGGGAGCGAAGGCCAGTGCTAATTTGTACAGCTTGGTGGAAAGCGCCAAAGCGAACAATCTAGAGTCGTCAGTTTATTTAAAAACAGTCTTCACGTTATTACCCCAAGCAAAAACACTTGAAGAGGTAGAGGCATTAATGCCTTGGAATATGAACACACCTGATGAATAATTATTTTTTGCAAAATAGTTTATATGCGCTACGCTTATGATTGTTGGTAACAACACTAGGTAGGATACCTTTTTAGAGGACATTTTAAGGATAAAATTAAAATCGTTAGGAAACGATTAAGGGATGACTAAAACAGGGAACGTTGCTCACGGATGGCATCTTCCTGCTTTACCCACCTCATTTTGTAAATCGAATACGTCAGACCTTGAGCGCTTTGAATTGTCAATAAGGTGGTTGGTTTGGGGCTTACTTTGGGGATACTAGGAATTATCTGAAAGCGGGGTTATAGTGAATCTACTTTAAGGCGATTTTTTCCAAAGACGAGTTGATTGAATGTCTACTTTAATTCTTTTGATAGTAGTTGATAAAATTAAGCTGAATGACCCTTGTTGGCACTGAACCGCCCCATAGAGTGAATTTTTAGATCCTATATTATGTCTTCTATTGACGAATTATCACTCTCCACACTTTGGCACATAGATGCCGTTTTGAGTAGGGGCGACCATTCCATTAGTCTGGGCTATCAGTTGACCTAAAGAATAACCAGTAGCTAACTATAAAGCGCACCAATAAGTCAGGTTCCAACTTTATTTGGAATGTTTTTGATACTTTTTTAATAAATAAAATTTACTGCCAAATTTTTTCTATTTTTATTCACAAAAGCCTATTTATGCTCAACGGCATAAGTAGGCTAGCATGGAATTTTTGTTTCAATATTTATTTAGCTTCTACAGATCATTGATAAGTTTATGAACTAAATAACGGGTTCCTTCCCTCATACGGTTATGGAGGCAGCTTTGCTAAAGGTGGAATCATTCAGATAGCTACAGCATCAGATAAAATAAACATCCATCTTCCGGCATAACTAAAGGTAGTGTCATCAAACGAAAAAAATAAAAAGATAATATCTGATTTTGTCTTTCTGATTTTACACAGTTAATCACTATTTCGGAGAAAAGTTAAACTTATTAATTGAGCTGTAAGCTTAGTACATATCACTTGACTACAATGGTCCTATAATCATTTTATAAGGTTATCAAAGATGATAACCTTTTTGTGTGTTATCATCTTTGATAACGATTAAGTTCATAGGGTGTTCGTCCCCTTAACTTCAAAATCATTAACAATTCACCAATAGTAGAGTCAATTGCACGACCACAATAAAAATGATTTTATTAAATTACCAGGTACATTATGAGTGAAATAGAAGAATACAAAAAAACATCAAAAAGCATGTTTACAGAGGTTTGTGATCCTACATCACTGGTTAGTATTAATATTGTTGATTTGACACTAAACGCCATTGTAATGAAGTTTTTAGGAACTAAAGCAAGCAAGACAGACCTTGGGGTATTGATTGGCTTGTTAGACTTTTGGAATAAAGAAACAAGCGTTATATATATTGAATCCTATTCTGTATTTCGGTCAATCACAAAGAGCAGTATGGCTAATGCAAACTTATCTAGGGCATTAAAGAGCTTAGAAGAGAATGAATTCATCCGAAAAACAGGTGTTCATAATAGGTTGGAGTATTTTTTCGACATAGCCTTTGATATTTTACGTTTAGAGTTTGGTCGGCATGTGGATTCTACGTTATCAAATACGACAACTAAATAATGGCAGTTATCAATTATGATAACTAAATAAGCGTGATATCAAATATGATAACTGATAAGAGTGATCTGCAATACTGTGGTATAGGTACTTTATTATTTTTATAAATACCAAGATAGCATCTGAACATGAGCCCATATTTACACTCAACAAATAAAATCAGCTCTTTTAGGGTGGCGTTAACAGTATTTCCCGTAAATCCTACATAACGACAAAGATAGCATTTAAAAAGCATTAAACAGACAAGTAGCATTTAAAACGACCATGTAAAAGCAATATTAGCACTTATAAAAAATATATTGTGTACGGTCATGTTAAATAATCCGTATTACTATTTATAAATACTGGCTCCTGGTCATTAGCTGGCTTATTGTTAAATATTGGCTAGTTAATTGGCCTTGGGTTATTCTACAAATGATTACAAGAAGATGATTCATTCAATTTATTGCATATTAGAACGATATAAACAGCTCAACTCGTCAAAATCCCCTTTATATATAACGCTCTTATTCTCCTAGAACAAGGTAATTACCGCCCTACTCTAACGCTTGAAATATAACTCAACTAAATAGGTATTTAGATTAGTTATATGTGACTATACGTTTTATGGCTATATTGCTTGGCCGGTAGTGACAATGAAGTTTGCCCGTAGCGGTTTTATTGTAATTTGGCGCTTTTGCAATTTAAACATATCACTAGTTTAGATTGGTTGGTTTTGTATTTTGGGTGTTTTAATTCCATTTTTGGTGGTAATAAATAATTATTTATCATTATTTATTGCAACCAAAATATTTTTAATTAATGTTTTTATAACTGTATTTTATTATTATTTAAAACCTTGTTTTGTAATTATTTATTGCTATATTTCAAAAGGTGAATTAAGCTTTATGTTAAGTACGTTTTTAGGAGTTTGTTTATTGTGAGTAATTTAGTGTTAACTGGTGAGTTAGAGCCAAATAAAATGATTGAACCAAAGCTTCTAACAAGTCTTGCTGGCGTTGATCTAAGTTCGCCCTCTTCCCAATATTTACTGTCGTTACAATCTAAAGAAAGCCGGAAAACAATGTGCTATCACCTTGATAAAGTCGCTAGGATGCTTGGGGCTAATGGGCACGAAAGCCTTAACTGGCATGGTCTTGATTCTATAACTGTTCTATTGATTCGTAACAAGTTATCTCTTGAAGAATTAGCTCCAAAGACAATCAATGCTGTACTGTGCGCTATTAGACAAACGTGTATTCATTCGTTTAGTGATCCTGTTAATGGCATGAGCGCAGATACATTAAAACGGATTGAGCTTATTAAGAATATTAAAGGAACTCGCGTTAGGCCAGAGCGAGAACTTAAGTATGAAGAGATTAAAGGGATTGAACTTTCTTGTGATGATAAAACACTTTTAGGATTAAGAGATAAAGCATTATTTTTACTAGCTATTGGGTGCGGTTTAAGAAGAGCAGAATTAACCAACATTAGGATGAAAGATTTACGCGTTGACGAAGGTGAAATAATAGTAAACGGTAAAGGAAAAAAACAACGTGTTGCTTATCCCCCGATTGAGATTTGGAGTGTGATTAATGAGTACATTGAGGAAACACGTTTTGAAGCAATAGATGAAGATTTCTTATTCGTATCTTTTACTCGTAGCGATGAACCAAGAAAAACTAAAAAAGATGAAGCGATAGTAGGCTTAGAAAGAACGTCTGTTAATTACATTTTTAGCCAACGATGCAAAAAAGCCGGTATAACCGCGTTTAAGCCACATGACCTGAGAAAAACGTATGCTACTAAAATGTTGCGTGATGGTGTGGATATTAAAGTTGTTCAATTGCTTTTGGGCCATGAAAATCTTGCAACGACAAGTGAAAATTATGATTTGCGACAATTTGATGAAGCGAAGGCTTTTGCCCGTAATCATTCTATTTACCCTGTAGCTGCTTAGTTAAAGGAATTAAAGTGAAAAACAATAAGGTGGTTTGTGCATCAGACGTAGGTAAAACAGCATTTTGCCCACATGCTCACTATTTATCGACTAAGTTTTCTCCTGACAAGGTAAGCAGGAAAAGAATGGCGGTAGGCACGAAGAAACATGACCGATTAACCAGAATAGAAAAGAGAAGTGGTGGCTCAAACTGGATTGTTTGGTTATGCCTTATTGGTCTTGCGTTATTTTTATTGTTTTGATGTTGGTTGGATTACTTGCTTAATAGAAAAGTAAATAAATGTATTAAGGTATTCTAGTAGGAAATTATGGACTTTATTTTTGATGTAAATCCCCCTGTGTCAGGATAGTTGTCGCCTCAATTAATTTTATAAATAAACAGGGTGCGGTAAGTTAACGTTCGTGGATTATCAAAGGTATTCAAGCAAGTTTAAAGAAGTAATATTAAACAAACTCAGTCAAAGTGGTTTGTCGGTCAGAAAGTTTGCAGAGCAAGAAGGCATTAACCTCTCAACCCTGTATAGTTGGCAAAAGCAATTCAATACATCAGGTTTAAAAGTGTCAAAAGTGAGTTCGTCAGATAAGTGGTCAAGCGAAGAGAAGTTTGCGGTTGTGCTCGAAACATCCACACTATCGGAGGTTGATTTAAGTGCATATTGTCGAACCAAAGGCTTGTATCACGAGCAAATAAAAGCCTGGAAACAAGCTTTTATCGCGGGCAGCACAGTTAAGCCGACAAAAAGAACAAAGAGTACACCAGAGCAAAAAGCAGATAAACAACGTATTAAAGAATTAGAGCGTGAGTTGCGCAGAAAAGAAAAGGCCTTAGCAGAAGCCGCTGCATTGCTCGTATTAGGAAAAAAGTTCGATGCCTATTGGAAGGAAAAAGAGGACAACTAATTACGCTGACCAATAGGCAAAGACATGCACAACTGATCCGCAAAGCAGTAGCGTCAGGTGCGAGGCAAGATAGGGCTTGTGAAGTTATTGGTTTATCAACTCGAACGCTACAGCGTTGGCGTATTGATGGTGTTATTGGTGAAGATAAAAGGCCAACAGCCATTAGGCCTGAGCCGATGAACAAGCTAAGTGCTAAAGAACGCCAAGCTGTTATTGAAGTTTGTAATAATAATGAGTTTGCATCATTACCGCCAAGCCAGATTGTTCCTATATTGGCGGATAGAGGCGAGTATTTAGCATCAGAGTCGAGCTTTTATCGGATATTAAAAGCGGAAAACATGTTACACCATCGAGGTAAGGCAAAACCTAGAAATAGCCATACGAGACCAACAAGTTACATCGCTAGAAAAGCAAACGAGGTGTGGAGCTGGGACATCAGTTATTTACCGACTTCGGTAATTGGTCAGCATTATTACTTGTACATGATAGAAGATATTTACAGTCGAAAAATAGTGGGTTGGGAAGTTCATTACAATGAAACAGGTGAACAGGCGGCAGAGCTGCTTCAACGCAGTGTATGGTCAGAGAAATGCCTGAAGAAAGACTTAGTATTGCACTCAGATAATGGTGCACCAATGAAAAGCCTGACAATGCGAGCTAAGATGTACGACTTAGGAGTGGTCACATCACGCAGCCGTCCAAGAGTAAGCAATGATAATCCGTATTCAGAATCGCTATTTAGAACAGTAAAGTACCACCCTCGCTGGCCTTCTGAGGGGTTTAAATCCTTAGATGAAGCACGTAAATGGGTAAAAGAGTTTGTTTATTGGTACAACAATGAACATCGCCATAGCAGGATCAAATTTGTCACGCCAAATCAAAGGCATGATGGCCTTGATATTGAAATATTAGCGAAACGAAAAGTGTTGTATCAACAGAAAAGAAATGAGCATCCAGAACGATGGTCAAAAGAAGAGAGAAACTGGCAACCAATAGGTGCTGTGGAGTTAAATCCAGAGCAATATAAAGAAGCTGCTTAACAATTTAGGCGACAACTGCCTTGAAAAACACCGAAATGTGGACATTGTTTTTGATGCAATTATTTTAATTGTGATACTTTACTTTTTTAAACGTATTTATGGTTGGCTCTTTTCATCTTACAAGGAAACTGCTTTTGGCTTTCGCGGAACATTGGTTTATGCTGATAGTGGTCGAAAATCACGTTCATTCACCAATAAAATATTTGGCTTATCTGCAAAGCCTGACTTTATATATAAAACATCTTCAGATGAATTTACATTAGTTGAATATAAAGGGCGAACAAAACAGGTATATCCGAGTGATATAGCGCAAACTATTGCCTCCGTCATTGCGGCTAGAACTAAGTACAACATTCAAAAAGCGTTTGTTCATACTGATACTTTTAGGAAAGAAATTGATGTAAATAAACCTGATCATGTTTTGTATGAAGAAATTGAATCATTAGTGGATATGACAAGACAAATACAGAACAAACAAGAAGTTACAAAGTGTTTCCCTCAACACGTAAAATGTCAGACCTGTTCAATGTCCACGCATTGTTATAGGTGAAGTTATCCACAAAACCTGTTAGTCAAATTAGCTAGGCCTTGCACTACTTACACCTTTTAAAGTCAATAATAAAAATAAATATTAGGAATAAAAATGAAAACTAAAACTATTGTAAAATTTTCCCTGACAATGAAATGTATCTATTTATGTTATTTGCATTAAAAGACTTTACAAAATTATAGAGTCGGTTAAATTACAGCCTTATATAGAATGAAAAAATAAAAAGGATTATTTATGAATACTTATATATTAATACTGACATTGGCATTTAGTGGCGGTGACGGACAATCAGGTATCGGTGGTGTAGGTGGGGTTGCTATGGGTGAATTTGCGAGTAAAAAATCTTGTGACGTAGCTAAAAACCTTTGGTTAAAAAAAGTTGGCGCTCAATTAAAGCCCCTCCATACAGGTTTCAACAAAGATGGTAAAAACAATGTAAAAATCGCATTTTGTACGGCAAAATAATAAAACCATCTAAAGGGTCAAGTCACTTGAAATATGAAATGTATTATTAAGTGACTTAATCTTTATGAACTCTCTCCAAACCTGTAGTACTTTCTTGTTAAATTAACTTCTTTTCAACTGTTTGATTTCAATATTTGAAGTAATTCGTCCGGCTCTTTAAATCCTGGCATAAAATGACCGTTGGCATCAATAATAATTGGCGTAACGTTTACCCCAATATCCTTACCCACTTGAATATAATTTCTTAAGTTATCCGCAGAACAGTTTACTTTTTTTTGTGCTGTACCTTTATAAAAAAGATTGTTGACCATTTTTTTCTTATTGCGACTACATAGCGCATTTCTGAATTTGTCAAAAGTAGGGTTTTTTAATCCACTATTAAGGTATTCACCACCTCTAGGCCAAGGGATATATTTCACTGTAATACCTCTCCTATTGTATTCTGCTAACGAATAATGCAATTTCCTACAAAACCCACAAGTCGGGTCGGTAAAAACATAGACAACATACTTTTCATTCACCGCTTTGAACGTAATTAAATCATCGTTCTTGTCTAATTGTTTTACGTTGTATTTTCTTAATGCTAAATCTGATTTGTTTTCCAGCTCATGATCGAAACTATATAGGCCACCACTGAAAATATATTTTCCATCTTTAGATGCGTAAAAGACCTCTCCACCACTGATTATTTGATAAAGATTAGGAATTGGTGATTGGGTGGTGTTCGCTTTGTTTTTAGCCCTTACAATAGATGTAAACTTCTTGGTTACTTCTGCTGTAGATAGGGTCTTGGCACTTACCTGAACCGTAAATAGAGCGATTGATATTAATAATGTTAACTTCATATTTTATTCCATGAACTAAGCGATAACGAATTTTCTCATAATATAAACTGGCCTTGTTGTTATGGCGGTATCTGTGTCGTTGTATTGTATAAAAAACCATAAATAAACTATCTAATTCCACGCGTTTAATATCCGTTACGGACATCAAAAACACCTTCTTTAATGCCTTTTACATATAGGCGCGCCTATACTGTGTTAATTGAGTCGTTGGTCACTTGGATCAACAAATGAACCATTGGATATAACATGAAACATTGCTTAATTATTCCCTGCGAAAACAATAAACTTGGTGGTAAAGGAATCGAGGCTTATGAAATGTACAGTGGGTATATGATGGAAGTAATGCGACAATTTTCAAAAAAAGATGTTTTGTCTAAGTTCGATGTGTTTTTCTTGTCAGCTCGATATGGATTAATCAAATCTACTACGCTGATTGATGATTACGATACGCGCATGAGCAAGAAGGAATGTGAGCAATTAGAATTCGCTAGTGTAGGAGAGTAATAAAATTTCATCCTAAATCGAGCCACAACTCTATTTACTTGTTAATCAAAACAGTTAGTAATTAATAAACTATCATACTGAATTCAGCGCTTACCTGAATTAACACAATATTTAAGTAATAAAGTTCCATACTCAAAACTCGGTCAACTAAGTTCAGCTTTTGCCACAGGCTGGCCACATTAAAGACATAAGGTTTTAGTAATATACCGACAGCTTTGGGGCAGTAAGCTGTCATAAATCAAGCGTCTAATCAATATATTTAGCAGTCACAATGAGCCTAAAGCGGTCAAAAATACTCGCTAAAATTCAGGCCAAAAAAGGTCACTAATGATACGAAAGCGGAAGTTTTACTATTTTGTTTTTATGACTTTTCTGTGCGTAAACCGGAAGTAATATTTTGAAATTGAGAGTGTTTGTCGAGATCAACTGAGTACCAGTTAGTTGACCTAATATAATCGACAGCAGAATTGAAAATTATTGGGAAAGCGGACGTTCTTAAAATCGGTTTGAAATAAACGGCTTAAAATATTCATTTAATAACCAAAGGAAAACAATTAAAAGGCAACAATTGATGTTGGTGCGGTAAGTTTTTACCACACCATAACTTATGTCACTTGACCAGAACGCCTTGGCTAATGATATATCGTGTTAATACGAGATACTTGAGTGTTGATGCTTATTAATGTTGAGACAGAGACTTTTTTATTTGATTTCAACTACGCTTTTAACTGTAAAATTCGACGAGCACCACTTAATACAACAAGGGCAATTATAAATCCAATAACAAGATCTGGATAACGCGATCCTGTCAGTGTTACTAGCAGTCCAGCTAATATAACGCCAACATTTGCGATAACATCATTAGCTGAAAAAATCCAACTAGCCTTCATATGAGCGCCATTTTCTTTACTATCGGATATTAAAAACAAACAAGTAACATTGGCAATTAACGCAAGTGCACCAAAAATCATCATTAAATTTGATACGGGTTCACTTCCATATATAAATCGCCTTAACACTTCACTTAAAGCCCCTAACGCAAGGAGAACTTGTAACCATCCCGATATGTGGGCTGCTTTGAGTTTCATCTTAATACTTTTACCAACCGCATATATTGCTAATCCATATACGGCAGCATCTGCAAACATATCTAAAGAGTCAGCAATTAGCCCTGCGGATTGCGCAATCCAACCCGCGATGAATTCACAAAAAAACATGAACCCGTTAATGATCAGTAACCACTTAAGAATAATGGTTTCTTTCCCTTCATTTTCTTTAGCAGATGCTTTGGCTTGAGTTGCTTCAACACGGCAACTTTCTCTGGTTATTTCTAACGTAGCACCTAAATTCAATGATTGAAGCTTCGTAGTTATTTCATCCAAATGAGCATCATGAAAAACTTTAACTAGCCGATTAGGAATATCAAACTTTAATCCAACAGGTGGTTCAATACCGTCGAGCGCTAACCTTATCAATCGTTCTTCAGAAGGACAATCCATCTTAGGCACTTTATAATCAGTTGTGAAACGCCCATCAAAAGCATCAGTATTTTTAAACTCTTTAATACTAGAGTCAGTAACAACTGACTCACATTGGCCACTACATTTATTTGACATAAAAAACCTTGCTAAACACATTTTTACAAAGTATAAAGTCTATAGTAACTATAGAGTCAACAAAAAATTTAATATTATGAAAATTGGCGAACTAGCAAAATTAACAGATTGTTCAGTACAAACGATCCGTTATTATGAAAAAGAACAACTGATGAAATCCCCAGAACGAAGTGAAGGAAATTTTCGTTTATATAATAAATCGTCACTTAAACAGTTGATGTTTATCAAACAATGTAGAACGCTAGATTTAACCTTATCGGAAATTCGTCAACTGCTTGAGTTACAAAGTTCACCCTCGATTCAATGCAACTCAGTTAACAAGATGATCGATAGTCATATTCAGCAAGTTGAACAACGTATTAAAGAACTTAATAGCCTAAAAGAACAATTAAATTACTTAAGTAACACCTGCTCAAATAATGGAACAATTGAGCAATGTGGTATTTTACAAAAGCTTACCAGTGACGTAGCGAAAAACGTTTAGATGCCATGCTGATCTTAAATTATTATTTGTTTTCTTCTAGATCTATACATATAAGCTATAAATAAAACCAATATTGTTAACTGTGCCATTATGCCTTCCCAAGTAGACCCAACACCAATCCAATCAATCTCTACAGTAATTGGCAATGGAGAAATTCCAATAACGGCAGCCTCTTGTAATGCTGAAACTGCTTTTCCCATTAATATAAATGACAGTGCTAATAAGAGATATGTTGTTGTTGAAAAGAAACGAGCAATTGGCAATTTTACAGAATATTTAAACATTCCCCATGCAATAATTGATAACACAGCTATCCCGAATAAAAATCCACCGATAACAAATGAGTATTGAGTCGTTGAGGCTTGTGTTAACAGTGATTGATAGAATAAAACCGTTTCAAAAACCTCTCGGTAAACAGCGATAAATGAGAGCACGGCTAATCCCCAAAGTGTACCCGCTTCTAATTGTGTATTAATGTGCTTTTGAATGTATGCCTGCCAATGTTCAGCATTCGTTTTGCTATGCATCCAGATCCCTACATAGAACAGCATTACCGCTGCAAGCATTGCAGCAATACCTTCCATGACTTCCCGACTCGCACCACTAATACTGATCATTGACTGGGCTACCGCCCAAGTAGTAAAACCCGCTAATAGCGCACTGAGCCAACCAAAGTGGACATATTTTAAAGCGTCATGTCGCTTAGTTCGCACTAACACTGTCATCAATGCCAGTACAACCAGCAACGCTTCTAATCCTTCTCTTAGCAAAATAACTAAGCTCGCAGTGAAAAGAGCCTCGTTAGATAAAGTAGTTTCTGTCAGCAGTTCTTCCGCATCATTGAGTTGTCTCACAGTAACTTCCATAAGGCTTTCTAGTTGATTAACCTGTTGGGCGTTAGTCAAAGCTTGACGAAGGTTAATCAAGTTTCCTTCTATGCTTTTACGTAAATTTTTGTCTCGTGCATCCAAACTATTTTCAATTAATTCAAAACCATCTAGATAAGCACTCACAGCAAGTGTTTTGGCCTTCTCATACTCTTCATTTTTATACGCAATACTTGCGGCAGCTAATTGAGTTTTGGTTATAGCTAAAGGACTACTTTGATCAGTAAACAATAATTTGGGATTGGCTCTGAACTCTTCAATTTCATTTTTCGTTAATCCTTCAGTTTCTGTAGATAATATTAATGGACTATAATTTATCCAGTTTTGTAATGAAATTGACTGTGATGGTTTGATTAATTCGCTTGATGATTGAAATGCCAAACCACCTACATAAAATGCAAGAGACCATTTCTGCTGTTCTTTTAATTGTGAAAATGCAGGCATAGCCGTATCATCAAGCCCATTAGATATGGCATCAAACAAGCCTAAAAGTGAACGATTTTCTGCACGTGTTTTATCGGTGAAATCGGTAGGAGCAGGCTTTAATCCCGATGCTAAAACACCATTTCCTTGACCTGAAATACCATGACAACTCGCACAGTTATTTTCAAATAAAGAAAACATAGCTTCTTTAGACAGTAACTTTTTAGGGAGCGGTAAGTCAGGCATCATAGCCAATAATGAAATTCGTAGTTCAGAAGTAAATTGCCTGATAATATTTACATTTTGTTTAGTTGAAATGGCGGTTTGTAAAGCCGATGCGTTCTCATTGAGCAAACGCATATCATTATTAATTGACGTTTTTTCAACTATCAACTCAGAGAATTCAAGCATTTCCTGATATTCATCATCGTTAATAACTTGGCCATTATCAACCGCTGATGCGTAATCGACCCCCACATATTCTGCCAATTGTGCTATCTGGCGTAGTTGAGCAACCTCATCAACCGTTGAAGCTATACTCAACTTCGAAAATAAAATAGTAGCCATCAACACTAAACAAAATAATGATTTTATTCCGATATGTTTTTGACTTATTAATCGCACGTTCCAACAATATTGCATACTATGGCCCTTAAATATTTCAGCCCAAATGATAATTATTATCAATTGTAATACCTATAGTTACTATAGAGTAAAGTATTTTAATTTAACTTGAAGCTTTTACAATTTAAACAAACAGCACAGTTCAAATCATTTGTGTTAGCCTATATACTTCTAGTGGTATCTATTGTTCATTAATGATAAATGCTCGTTTTATCTAATTAATTTTAACAATTCTATTGACTCTATAGTCACTATAGGGAATATAATGTTTAATTGTTGAGGTCGGATATTTATAACTTTTAAGTCAAATGATTATCTTAATACTCCAATATTAAATTATCGAATTCCGTAACGAATGTTCATTATTAAAGGTTTTGCTGTGAAAAATAAGCTTCTGAATTTTACTTTAGTCATTTTGATTGTATTACAATCATTTGTAGCTATTGCAAATTCACAAGAAATTCATGAAATTGATATTCAGCATATCCAAATTGAACATTCTCATGAATCTGATCGCTTTGTAGCTGACAAAGAATTACCAACAGACAATGAACATAATGCTAAAGATTGTCATCATTGTGGTCATTGCCATGGATTTCATATTCAGTGGCTCGTTCAAGCTCAAACCTTTACTGAGCGTCCGAATCAAATAGGACATCAGTATGGGTATTTATTTCAATATTCAAGCCCTCTTCACGATAACCCAATAATCCCCCCTATAAGTTAACTCTATTAGAATCGCTCAGTTTAGCTGAGCATCTTTATATTCGTGTCTACTACGATTTCACTGTCGTCAGTTAACACTATTTAAATAAATATGAGTTTAATTTATGAAAATATTTTTTCAAAAAAATATTGGCGCTGTGCTATGCGTCAGTATGTCTTTGGCTATTTTAATTAATATACAAAGCGTAAATGCACAAACAACATCGACGTCTTGGCTGTCGATGCAAATAAACAAACATCCCGATATTATTGCTGCCAAAGAAGAAATGAATGCTGTTTTTTCAAATGCTGAAGGAAACAAGCAACCACTTTATAATCCTGAACTAGAGACGGGTTATGAACGAGAAGGTGACGCTAATAATTATTCAATTGGTATTAATCAAACGATTGATTTATGGGATAAACGAGAATCGAAAGAGCAACAAGCTAACTTTAGCTTAACTCAAGCAAGCAAACACTTTGACTTTCTTGTTCAAGAAAAGACAGCGCAAGCTTTACAAGCGTTAGTTACTTGGCAAGCAGCTAAAAAACAAGCTGTTATTGCCCAAGAACAAGAAAAGCAGTTAGAAACCTTACTTGATATAGTTAAAGACCGTCAAAAAGCAGGTGATCTAGGGCAAGTAGATGCCGAACTTACTTTTTTAAGTTTATCCCAAATGTTGAATGTTACCGCAAAGGTACAAGTTCAATTAAAACAAGCCGAAGCCCAAACCAAAGAGCTATTGCGAGATTGGACGCCAGATAAAGAGGTTATACCTGCGCAAGGTTTAACTATCACTAATTATCAACTTTCACCTCAATGGCTTGAACAACATCCCTTAGTCTTAGCGGCAAAAGCACAGTGGAAAATAACTAGAAGTGAAGCGCAACTGGCGTTATTAGAGACTAAAGCTGATCCAACTATCGGTATTAATGCAGGCAAAAATGATCGAGAAAATGTGTTAGGCGTAACTTTTTCAATGCCTTTGAATATCCGTAACAATTATTCAGCACAAGCAAGAGCTGCGAATCAACAAGCAATAGCTGCTGAAGAAAATTTTCGCTCCGTTATGCGCAAACAGAGATTTGCTATCCAATCAAGCACTGACACCTTAATCACTTATCAAAAAAACTATCAACGATGGCAACAATTGATGGATGGAAGAGGAAAACGTAGTGGCGATTTACTGCAAAAGCAATGGCAAAGCGGTGATGTAAGTACTACCGAATATTTACTTGCATTACAACAACGTGCTGAAGGTCTTAATGCTGGTATTGAATTACAAAGTCAATTTCAATTAAGCCAAATCGACTGGCTATTACAGGTAGGCCAAATTAAGGCCGCGACTCTGCAATTATCTCAGCTTTGAATATGAAAGGCATTATCAAGAATCAATTAATAGTCAATGAACCAATTTTGGAAAAAACATATGAATAAGCAAATTAAATTAATAACGCTGGCCGCACTTTTTTGTGGGATAACAACCATAACTACTGCGACATTTGCAAATGTTCAATCATCTGAAAAAACCGAAAAGCATGTTGAAGAAAAAGACGATGGGCATGGACATGAAGGTAAAAATGAACACGAAGAAGAAGGTGCGGGAGTTAAACTTTCAAAGGAACAATTAAATTTAGCTGAAATTAACATAACCGTACTAGAGCCTCAGGCGATGTCTTATAGTATTTATGCTCAAGGAGAGATAAAGGCTAATGACTATACCAGTTATTTAGTCTCGCCAAGAGTTGATTCAGTGATACTAAAACGCCATGTTGCTTTAGGTGATCATGTTGAAATCAATCAACCGTTGGTCACCCTGTTTAGTGAGTCAATGGCTGAGGCTCAAGCCAGCTATAGACTCGCTGAATCAGAATGGATACGGGTTCAAAAGCTTGGTAGAAAAACGGTTGGTGACAAACGTTTTATAGAGGCTCAAACCGATTATGAGGCTGACATGGGGCGATTATATGCGTATGGCTTATCTGCTGACGCTATTACCTCTTTGGCTACCAACACTAAAAAACTTGGCCAATACACTTTAAAAGCGGAAATTTCAGGTGCGGTATTGTCTGATGATTTTCGTCAGGGTCAACGGGTCGAATCCGGAGGTACTTTATTTGAACTGGCTGATGAGCATACTTTATGGGTCGAAGCACGTATAGCACCTTCTATGGAGCTGGACGTACCCGAAAACTCGAAAGCGCAAGTAAATGTAGGTCACAATACGTACATAGCTACTGTCACTCAGAAAGCTCATACTATAGACCCCGCAACTCGCACGCGCATTATACGTTTACAAGTTCAAAACAACGATCATAAGCTTCACCCTGGTTTATTTGCCGATATCTATTTTTCCTTTGAAACTAACAAAAAAGTTCTGACTGTACCTGAAGGGGCATTAATGCGTGGTAGTGACGGTGATTGGATGGTGTTTGTTGAAGAAAATGGTGAGTTTAAAGGTGTCGAAATTGAATTGGGACGACAACTTGGAAAATCGCGTGAAATTCTTGGTTTACCCGCTGGCACCAAAGTCGTCACAACTGGTGCTTTTTATGTTGCTGCGGAAATTGCCAAAGGTAGTTTTGACGCTCATAACCATTAATTAATTGATAATTGGAGAACTAACACATGTTAAATCGTTTGATTGACTGGTCTGTCGCTAACCGATTATTGGTGATACTTGCCTTGGTTGCGTTAACGGCTATGGCCATTTTTACTATTCCACGTTTGAATTTGGATGCATTTCCAGATGTTACCAACGTGCAAGTAGCCATTAATACTGAAGCCCCAGGTTTGGCTTCAGAAGAAGTAGAACAACTCATTACCTTTCCCATTGAAGCCGTAATGTATGCATTACCTGATGTTGAAGAAGTACGCTCTATTTCTAAAACAGGTTTGTCTGGTATTACTGTTGTCTTCAAAGAAGGCACCGATATTTATTTTGCCCGCCAATTGGTTTTTGAGCGATTGCAATCAGCAAAAGAATTAATACCTGAAGGTGTTGGTACACCTGAGATTGGGCCAAACACCTCTGGTTTGGGGCAAGTATATCAATATTTACTACTCGCTGATGAAGACTCTGGTTATGACAGCATGTCACTTCGAAGTCTAAACGATTGGGTGGTTAAATTATTATTAATGCCAGTAGATGGTGTTACTGATGTCTTAGCCTTTGGTGGAGATGTTAAACAATATCAAGTAAATATTAATCCTTCTCGTTTACTGGCTTACCAATTGACCCAAGAAGATATTGCTAACGCATTAGAAGATAATAATGATAACGCGGGTGGCTGGTATATGGATAGAGGCCAAGAACAACTTATTATTAGAGGTGTTGGTTGGTTAAGTAGCAATGAAAAAGGTATTGAAGAACTAAAACAAATCCCTGTCAAAACAATTGAAGGTACTGTGGTCTATCTAGCTGATGTTGCAACTATTGAATTTGGAAGCGAAATTAGACAGGGCGCTGTCACAATGACTAAACGTGTTGGTACTAATGGTAGTAAATTCCTAGGTGAAGTTGTATCAGGAATTGTTTTAAAGCGCATGGGCGCAAATACTAAAGTTGCCATAGATGGTATAAAAGACAGAATACCGTTAATTCAACAAGCATTACCAAAAGGTGTGACGTTTGAACCCATTTATGACCAAGCTGACCTAATAGAAAAAGCAGTAAGTACCGTATCAAAGGCATTGATTGAGGCTTTTGTCTTTATTGTTATCGTTTTAGTGCTTTTCTTACTTAATGTACGCGCTGTTTTACTGGTACTTATTTCTATCCCACTTTCTATTGGTATGGCGTTAACGGTAATGGCTTACAATGGATTATCTGCGAACTTAATGTCACTGGGTGGTTTAGCTGTTGCTATTGGGATGATGGTAGACGGTGCGGTGGTGATGATGGAAAATATTTTTAAACATCTCAGTCAACCCGATCGTCGCCATGAGCATAATAGTGAAGGAACACATGACAGTGAAAATCCTTTTGATGTAGGCAAAGATACATCGGTTGGTTTACGTATACAGATAGCCGCACGAGAAGTAGCTAAACCTGTGTTTTTTGCGGTAACGATTATCATGGTAGTTTTTGCCCCTTTATTCAGTTTAGAAGGTGTAGAAGGTAAACTATTTCAACCGATGGCAATTAGTATCATGATTGCTATGGCAGCGTCATTAGCTGTTTCCTTGATTGTCGTTCCAGCGTTAGCCAGTTACTTCTTTCAAAAAGGCTTTAAAGCACGAACCAGCCCTTTAGTTAGCATACTTGAGAAAATTTATCGTAGTAGTTTAACAAAAGCGATGAATGCCAAAAAAGTTGTTCTTATTGGTGCAGGGATTTTACTTGTAGGTGCTTTATTTTTAGTACCGTATTTAGGCACTGAGTTTGTACCTGAACTTGAAGAAGGCACTATTAATTTACGTGCAACAATGGCTCCTTCGACTAGTTTAACTACAGCCCTTTTTGTCGCGCCTAAATTGGAAAAATTATTACTTGAATTTCCTGAAGTTACCTACGCAGCTAGTCGCATTGGTCGAGCGGAAATTGGCGGTGATCCAGAGCCAGTAAGTAATATTGAAATCTATATTGGTCTCAAACCAACAGCAGAGTGGACGAGTGCAAAAACACGCCATGAACTACAGGGCTTGATGGAAGAAAAGCTTGAGCAATTCCCTGGTTTACTACTGAATTTTTCTCAACCGATAGCGACAAGAGTAGATGAATTGCTTTCTGGTGTTAAAGCACAGTTAGCAATAAAACTATTTGGCGCAGATCTTGATATCCTTGCTCAGCAAGGTCAGTCTATTGTTAATGCTATTCAAGGTGTTGATGGTGCAAGGGATGTCGCTATGGAGCCTATAGCAGGAGAATCTCAATTAGTCGTTAGACCAAATCGTCGTCAATTGTCTCGATATGGTTTATCTATTGGTGATGTAATGAGATTAGTGCGAAATGGTATCGGTGGTCAGGAAGTAGGACAAGTCATTAATGGTAATGAACGTTATGATATTTATCTGCGGATAGGCAAAGAGTTTAGAGATCAGCAACAAACTATTGCTGATTTACGACTACAAGCCCCAACAGGTGCATGGGTACGGCTAGGTGATATTGCAGATATTGCCATTGAATCTGGCCCTCCTCAGGTACGTCGAGATGATGTTCAGCGACGCGTAGTTATCCAAGCCAATGTACAAGGACGAGACATGGGTAGTGTCGTAAAAGATATTCGAGAAGCAATTGAAAGTAAGGTTGATTTGCCTGCTGGTTATTCCGTTGATATCGGTGGGCAATTTGAAAATCAACAAAGAGCACAACAAAGACTCGCTATCGTTGTACCACTTTCTATTGGCATGATAGCGCTCTTATTATATTTTGCTTTTACCAGTGTTGGACAGGCCATGCTCATTCTCGTTAATTTACCTTTAGCCATGATTGGTGGGATTGTTGCCTTGTATATTTCCGGTCAATACCTATCTGTACCAAGTTCAATTGGTTTTATTACTTTATTTGGTGTCGCTGTTCTCAATGGCGTGGTGATGGTTGAAGCGATTAATCTGCGCATTGAAACAGGTACGGAAAGTATTGCCAAAGCCGTTTACGAAGGTGCTATATCAAGACTTCGTCCTGTATTGATGACGGCTATTATTGCCGCCCTCGGTCTGATACCTATGATCATGTCAAATGGTGTTGGCTCTGAAATACAACGACCATTAGCCACCGTAATTGTAGGAGGCTTGATCACTGCGACGTTCCTTACCTTATTTGTTCTTCCCGTGCTTTATGGTTGGTTTTCTAAAGGTCGAATTGAAAAAATGAGAAGGTAATTCTGTTTAGTTAAAGTAAATATATCTGTTTGCTTTAACTCTATACCCCGTAGATATTCGCTACGGGATATCGATTTATAGGAGAAAGTAATGCCCGACAATTTACATCAACATTCAACTAGTCATGGACACAGCCATATTCCTAAAGATATGTCTTCAAGTCGCATTGGCTGGGCATTTATATTAAATGTTTGCTTTACCGTTATTGAACTTATTGGCGGCTGGTTAACCAACAGTACCGCAATAATGGCGGATGCGGTTCACGATTTAGGTGATAGTTTATCCATTGGTCTCGCATGGGGATTAAATAAACTAAGCAAGAAAAGCAGTGATGAAACGTTTAGTTACGGCTACCATCGCTTCTCTTTATTTGGTGCACTAATTAATGGCATAGTCTTAATAGCGGGATCGATTTGGGTGTTAACCATCTCATTCCCTCGATTGTTATCTCCAGAAATGCCTGATGCTCAAGGCATGTTATGGTTAGCAATATTAGGGGTGATTGTTAATGGTTATGCTGCATTCAAATTAAGTGACGGAAAAACATTAAACGAACGTGTACTTAATTGGCATTTACTGGAAGACGTTTTAGGTTGGGTAGCTGTGCTAATTGTTGCTATCGTCTTAATGTTTGTCGAACTCCCAATACTTGATCCCATACTTTCAATCGGATTTACGTTATTTATTCTTTTTAATGTCTTAAAAAACCTCCGCACTGCAATACGTCTGTTTTTGCAGGCAACACCAGAGCAAGCCATTCAAGAAAAAATAAGAAATGAATTATCAACATTGAAGTTTATTGAAGATATTCATCATTTCCATTTATGGTCCCTTGATGGAGAAAGGCATGTGCTTACTGCTCATTTAGTGTTGAATCATTACTGTGATCAACAAGAATATATGGCAATAAAGCATGAAATATCAACACGACTTAGCCCTTTTCATCTTGAACATACAACACTGGAATTTGAGTTTGTAGACGAGATATGTAGAGACTCAAAAAACAATTAGAAATACTTTCAAAGATGAAAAGGCATTTTAACTAAACCTGTTACAGGCTCGTTGTTTTGAGAGAACCTCTTTCTCTTACTAGTGTGGAAGACTTTAGAGCTACTACTACAGCAGCATGCTGACGAATTTATTTTTCGTACGCTCAAATCTGACGGATGACTATAATGGTTAGCTATTACAGCAATCTTGTCCTTCTTGAATTGGTGGGCATTTAACAGTTCCATAAGAACAGAAAACGCAGCAATCACCTTTTAAAGGCTTTAATAATACTTTGCATGATTCACATTCATAGAACCACTGACAGGCATTGGTTGGCATTTTTTCTGTTTTACTATGACCACACTCAGGACAAGTTATTGTTGAGTTTAATTTTACACTTTGCATATTCGCTCCTTTAAAGGTTTTACAATATCTAATACTGACATTACGACCATTAAACTCTAAGGCGCTTAGGGGCGAAACCGCCTTAGAATTAATACTCTAAATTTGTTTGGTACTTGAATGATTCCAATGTCCGCTTTTGGCTAGCTGTTGTCGTAAGACTCAACTAATATCTAATGACTTTTTTGTCGGAGTAGAAGTCATAAGGGAATCATAGATGCTAACGACCGCTTTCAGTCTTGGAACTGCCGTTAGTGAAGTAAACGCTACCGACAGCTAAGCGCACAATTTTGAACATTTCAAATATTCTGGAATATACCATACTTATAGTCCCTTCAACCAAAGGAGAACTATCATGTATGACATTATTACTTACACCCTAAAACACCTAGCTGGAATAAAGGTAAATAAGTCGGTCAAAAGCTTCCTCTTAAGCTTGAGGAGGTTTGGTCTATTAGAACAAGGCTTGATTTGACAAATAACCTGCGTGAATTAACGATGTTCAATTTGAAATAACAAAAAAGACGAGAGAATCACTTCAAAAGTGGATTGCATTTAAATCACTTCGTTCTGGTGATTATTTGTTTGGTAGCGGAGTAGCAGCATCAGCATCAGCATCAATGAAATCATTTTTGTTTGTTTTGACATAAGGTTTAACATACTGTGGTGGGATCAGTAGTGCTTTATGCTCAAACTCTTGACACTTTCTTGCTAACCAATGAGAGCCGCCGCAAGACTCCATGGCAACAGTTGTTCGTTCTATATTAGCGAGAAAAATTAACTTAGTGCGACTTGAATTTTTACGGAAAACTTCTCGGCCAGATGAATCATGACCAACGAGATGAAAGGTAGCTATTCTTGAAGGTAATGGTCATAAGGATGAAGGTATCTCTAGCAACAAAAAATTAGCAATGGCACTCTTTTAAATTTGAATCGTAAACAGATGTGGCAATATTTTATTAATGGGCACAATATTGTCAAAATGTTTTGGCTATATTTAGATCAAACTTTAACCCACTCCCACAGCGTAAGTATCATAAGCCAAAGACTCAAATGGCTGATGATGCTAATCAAGTTTGGACTTGGGATATCAGTCATTTACCAGGAAAAGTTAAAGGGCATCATTATTATTTATATATAATCCTTGATATTTTCAGTCGTAAAATTGTAGGTGTAGAAGTTCATGATCAAGAATTGGGGGAGTATGCCGCAGAGCTTCTACAAAGAGCCACATGGTCTGAAAAATGTGTAAACAATGACTTAGTATTGCATTCTGATAACAGTGCGCCAATGAGAAGCTTTACAATGAGAGCAAAGATGCAAGATCTTGGTGTGATCACCTCATATTCAAGACCAAGAGTTAGCAATGATAATCCGTATTCTGAGTCATTATTTAAAACGGTAAAATATTGCCCGCAATGGCCTGTTGATGGTTTTGATAATATCGAAGAAGCTAGATTATGGGTTGATAAATTTTCGGTTGGTATAACACTGAGCACAAGCATAGTGGCATTAAATATGTAACTCCAGAGCAAAGACACGGTGATCTTGATACTAAGATTTTAAACAAACGTGAAGACGTGTATAAAAAAGCCAGATCAAAAAATTCGAACCGATGGAGCAAGGGCTGCCGAGATTGGGGTTTTATTCAAAAAGTATATTTGAGCCCTGAAAAAGAAGCAGCTTAAGCAAAGAAATTACAATTTAGGCGACAACTGCCTTGAAAAACAGCGGAAATAACTGATCGGCTCACCCGAAATACGCAGCTACTATACCGGCTGTTTTATATCTAATTTAATCGTTGTCTTTTAATATCGTTTCAAACTCTTTTAATTTCCCTGCCCTTCTAGCAAGGCATTCAATAGCGATAGTAACAACGGGTTTAATATTTGTTGTGCCATTGGTTAGATTATCAATTTGTTTGCATTGATATTTACCACAACTAAAACCTAACTCTTTACCGAGCGAGTGATTATCCAGACCTAGCAAGTCTTTAACCTTTATCAATTGCTCTATGTTCATAAAAAGAAACTCTATCTTGTAGTAATTATTACTATTCTATCATACGGTACTTGTGAACTACCCACCGACGCCACTACGTGTCGATCAATGGGCTTCTGCAAACCTAAACTAGGCGGCTTCTTTTTTCTCAGTTCCCACATCAAACTTTGATCGCTCAAAGACTTTCGTTTTACTAGATGATTTCTGCTGAAATTTGGGACGAACCCTAGCGACTATCCCAGCCACCATTAAATCATTTTCGCCTGTGCTTGCGACGGAAACCGCCGCAGATTGGTCTCTGCATTGAACCGTTCCGCAATTTTCACAGGCAAATGAGCGGACATTCAAATCGAATTTATGCCCATGCAGGCATTCACAACAAATGCCTGATGATTTCACAAAACGACCTATTTCGTGGTAAATACCGCCATTCAATTCAACTTTGTATTTAGTGAGCGAAGTAATCATTCCCATCACATTATCGTTGACCATCGAACCATTAAATAGCTGCATACCCTTCACATTCAAATCTTCAAATACGACGATATCACTGGCCTTGGCTATCGAACAGGATACTTCGTGGGCAAACGCCAGGCGTTGGCGAGATATTTTCCCGTGGAGTTTATTCAGTCTGTTTTTCGCTTTATGCCAGCGACTTGAGCCTTTTTTTCTACGGCTCAACTGGACTTGAATTTGCTTTAATTTTGTAGAGGAACGTTTAAAGGTTTTTGGATTTTTAACGTACCATCCGTTTGAGCCCACTACGGTGTGTTGGCTATTGATGTCGTAGCCAACAATCGTGGACAGTAGCTGCTTTGCCGCCTTACACTCTACCTCTTGTGTTAGCGAAACATTCCATTTTCCGTGCGAAATCTGGACAGTAACCGTTTTGATTTTACTGGCTAATTTTCGATGTTGAACAACACCAATTTTACCTAGCTTTGGAATGCTGATAACGCCATTTTCTATGCGAATGCAGTTTGAATTGTTCACACAACGAAAGCTGTCGTTGTGTAGTTTTTTAATTTTAAAGCTGACTTTAAAGGTCGGGAACTTTTGCAATCGACCTTTAGTAAATGAGTTTTTCAGTGCCGTTTCCAAATCTCTTGCCACTTGCTGCGCTGCCGCAGCATCAAAAGCTTTGAGCCAAGAGAATTCTTCAAACTGTTTTAACTCTTTAATCAATTTCGCCATTTCTACATAGAACAAAAACGTTTTATCGTAACGATAACGCCGCATATTTTCAGCCAACAAAAGATTCCACAACCCGCGAGCATACGAGCTAAACTCAATGAGTTTAGCTTCCTGTTCGGGAGTTGGCTTTAGCCTAAAATTGTATCTTAGCGTCTTTTTCATATACTGTACAGACTACTGTATAAACAGGATTTGTCAAATGGAGTATCAAACTAATTCTCACTGCAAGCACTTAATTGCTCTGCACTTGATTCTTGTTGTTAAATACCGAAAACAACTTTTATTAGGGGAACTTGGAGCGTTTGTAAAATTGAAAATAATTGATATTGCTAAATATTCAGAATTTGAAGTTGAGGAAGTCGAAATAGACAAAGATCATATCCATATTTTACTGACAATCTCGCCAACGATTAGTGTTTCAAGCTATGTACGCAGAATTAAACAATCCACCACCCAATGTGTCTGGTCAGAATTTAAATGGCTGAAAAAAGAGTTTTGGAAAGAGAATACTTTTTGGTCTGATAGTTATTTTGTATGTTCCGTGGGTAATGCCTCTGCCGAGACTGTTCGAAAATATATTCAAGAACAAGGTTAGTTAGTTATCGATTCATCCCAACGACGCCACTTCGTGTCGATCAATGGGTTTTCTCGACAGATTCGATAAAGGCGCGTCTATATGTAAAGAGTAATATTTTCCTAATTTAAGAGTGTGTTTTATTAACCAATCGAAATATTTATTCAATTCTGAGGACTTTAAAACTTCAGTCTCAGTAATACTTTAATGCCAATAAAAACACTTAAAGTAACACATTGTTTTTCAATTACTTTAACGAATAAAAAAAACTGATTTAAAACAATGTATAAGCAATATTTATTATTGTTGGATAAGCATCAATTACCTTTAAAGTGTTATATGATATCCATATCTGACTATTAAAATCTATATTGAATATGATTGCACTTACGGAAAAGCCTGAAGCTTCATCTGATCGACTAGAAGAATTACTCACTAAAAGGGGTAGTTTTAAAACTAAAGGTCACGGTCTAACAGAAGAAATTAAGTTGATTGCTGGTGTCTCTTACACGACAGCCAGAAAGTGGCTTTATGAAAATGCATTGCCTCGTACCTCTGAGGAGCGCATGAGAGTTGCTGATGTTTTAAATATAGATCTTCTTTATTGGGAGTATGGTTTTCATAACCAAGAGAAATCAACTAAACCTTTTGAGACTGATTATTTATTTCACATGAAGGTGGCGAACATGGTGATGGGAATTATTCATGAGGATAAATTAACTATATCACCTGACAAGGTTATTGAGATTGAACTAGTTGCTCTTGAGCTTGCAAAATCAACTAAAAACCTTGAGCCAGATATTAATATAATTACATCACTAATTAAATTAGCTGTTTGATATTCTTGCAAAGGAATGTACTTATGATTGATATTCAATTTATTCATATCCTTGTTTTTTTCCCTTTAATAATCTCTTTAATTTCATTCAATAAAACACCTAAATATATACCGTTAATACTTATATCTACTTCGATAACAAGCTCTTTTTTAGGGAGTATTGTCGATTTGTTATCAGCTTTTATCGAACATCGACGAGAAAACCCAGTGATCTTTAGTCGCTGGGATGAATCGATGAAATTAACCTTGTTCTTGAATGTATTTTCGAATTGTTTCAGCAGAAGCGTTGCCAACAGAGCAAACAAAATAGCCGTCTGACCAAAATATTTTCTCCAACCAAAACTGATTTTTAAGCGCAGGAAAGCATTCCCAGATCCGAGAGGTAGTCATCTGCTTAATGTTCCTGACATGCTGAGAAACGCTGTACTTTGGGCTTATCGTCATAAGGATGTGAACATGATCTTTGTCGATCTCCATTTCCTCGACAGAAAAATCATAGTTTTCTGATATTTTCATTACAGATCCTTTGATGAACTGTCCTAAATCGCCTAGCAGTAGTTGCTTTCTTTCTATACTTAACCACGAGAATTAAATGCAGAGCAATTAGGTATTTAGAATGTGAATTAGTTTGATATTCCATTTGACAACCTCTACATATACAGTAGTCTATACAGTATATGAAAAAGACACTCAGATACAATTTTAGGCTCAAGCCTACAGCAGAGCAGGAAGTTAAACTCATTGTGTTTGGCTCGTATGCTCGCGGGTTGTGGAACCTTTTGCTGTCTGAAAACATGCGTCGATATCGGTACGATAAAACGTTCCTGTTTTACAAAGAAATGGCCGCACTGATTAAGGGTTTAAAAAAATTTGAAGAATTTTCTTGGCTCAAAGCCTTTGATTCTGCGGCTGCTCAGCAAGTAGCGCGTGACCTTGAAGCCGCTTTAAAAAATTCATTTACCAAAGGTCGAGCTCAACAATTTCCGACTTTTAAAGTGAGCTTTAAACAGAAAAAACTCCATGATGATAGCTTTCGTTGCGTCAATAATTCGAACTGTATCCGCATTGAAAATGGCGCAATTAGTATCCCTAAAGTTGGCAAAGTACAGATTGTTTTGCATCGAAAATTAGCCAGTAAAATTAAGACAGCTACCGTTCAATTAAAGCACGGAAAATGGAACGTATCACTCACTCAGGAAGTTGAATGTAAAAGCGCAAAGCAAGTGCTATCAACGCTTGTTGGCTACGATATTAACAGTCAGCACACTGTTGTGGGCTCTAACGGATGGTACGTTAAAAACCCGAAAGCTTTTAAACAAGCATCAGCAAAATTAAAACAAATTCAAGTCCAGCTGAGTCGTCGAAAGAAAGGCTCAAGTCGCTGGCACAAAAGCAAAACACGCTTAAATAAACTTCATGGCAAATTCTCTCGCCAACGCCTAGCGTTTGCTCACGAAGTATCATGCTCGATAGCCAAGACCAGTGATATTATAGTGTTTGAGGATTTAAATGTGAAAGGTATGCAGCAATTTAACGGCCAAATGGTGAACGATAATGTGATGGGCATGATCACAGAATTAACCAAATACAAAACTGAATTAAATGGCGCTGTTTACCATGAAATAGGTCGTTATGTTAAATCGTCAGGCATTTGTTATGAAT
>OJEX01000049.1_pt1 | contig 71347 bp, 60 predicted proteins | sample 1593971 | NCBI WGS metagenome assembly OJEX01 (sample SAMN05416775, study PRJEB24817) | seawater metagenome | isolation source: Sea water | place: Canada:Atlantic | collected 2013-11 | reverse complement strand
ACACACGGCACTCATAGATCTCATTTCAGCATACACGTCGCCATTTTTACGCCTGATCCATATCTCGCCAACCCAAGCGCCTTCTTTGAGTAACGTTTGATCTAGATCATCGTAGAACTCAGGTGGATGCCGTCCAGATTCTAGCATCCATAGACTGTTGCCAATCGCCTCTTCACGACTATAACCCGTTAACCCCGTGAATGCCTCGTTAACATCAATAATGGTACCGGTAACATCAGTGATAATGATGTTTTCACAAACATGCGTAAACACGCTGGCGGCTAGCTTAAGTTTTTCTTGTAATAGTTTACGAGCAGTAATATCTTGAATGATACCTATTATCCACCGTGGCTCACCTTGCTCATTATACTCAAGCACTGCAGCCCTGTCAGAAATCCAAATTTGTTTATTATCACTTGGGCGTAACATTCTATATTCAATGCTATAGGCTATATTTGCCTCAAGTAACTTTTGCTGTGCTTTATTTACTTTCGCTTTATCATCGTCAAGAATACAGCGTTGATACTCCTCAAACGAATTATTGACATTGCCCACTCCCGTGATAGTTTCCAACCTTGTATTGTAAAATACCTCATTGGTTTGGGGGTCCCACTCATACATTCCCTCACTATAAGCATCCAAAGTCACCATTATTTTTTTTTCGTTTTTTCTGCTTCTTTTTTGAGAGTTACCACATCAGTAATATCGGTTGCAACAATCACGACATTATCTTCTCCTTTATTATTAACAAAAGGGACTTTTAAAGCCTTATAGTGATGAGTTTCCCCTGTTTTTAAGTCAGTAGCATCCTCATAAACAACTTGTTGTTTTTGACTTTGAATAACGGCTTGTACACTTTCTGTAAAACTCTTGGTTTGATCTATATTACCGGTAAAATAAGAGTCATCTTTACCAATCATTTTATCTGGCACTGTATTATACAAATCCGCAAGGCCCTTATTAGCAAAAAGGTACTTTCCATGCCTATCTTTTACCATAATAGGATCAGAAATAGCATTAATAATATCTAACAAAAATTTATTTTTCTCTTGCTCTGCTTGAAGTCGTTGTTGGAAATTATCTGTCATTTTATAAAATGCCTTATTTTATTTATAAAAAGTTAAGGGGATTAACAATGTATGCCTTTATTCAACGTGAATAATTTACCCTCGGATAAGTTTACAAATCGCCCCTAACATTAATAAACCGTATTAGGGTGCAAATGTTTGCTTTCACTATCGTGGGATCAATATCGTGGGATCAATATCGTGTGATCAATTCCCTTGGCAAACCAATGCCTTAAAAAACGACTGTTTTCTCATTAACGTAATGTTGCGAGTGAGTGAAAACCTTCCTCTTCAAACACCACTTTTCCATCAATGATGGTTGCTTGTACCTGGTGCTTGTCATTTAAAATCGCAAAACTTGCTTGTTTGCTCACGGCAATACTACCAAGTTTATCGCCAAGACCGAGAAAAGTAGCAGGCACTAAACTGGCCATATGCACAGCTTCTAGTAAAGGAACGTGTGCTAATTCAACCAAGTTTTCAATGGCCGTTTCTAACGTCAGTGTACTACCCGCTAGAGAACCCGAGGCCGTCCGAGCCACACCATCTTTAACATAAACATCTAATTCACCTAACCGGTAAGTTCCATCATCAAAACCACCTGCATTAATACAATCACTGATTAAAACTATTTTTTCTGGCCCTTTCAGCTTGTATACCATTTGCATAATACTGGGGTGTAAATGTACTCCGTCTGCGATGACTTCAGCGAGCGCATTTGGGTCCATTAATACCGCACCAGCACAGCCTGGATCACGATGATGAATTCCGCTCATTCCATTAAATATATGAACTCCACCACAGGCGCCAGCGTCTAAAGCGTCAACTGTTTGTTGAAAATTTGCATTGGTATGCCCAAGCATCACCTTAACACCTAAAGAAGCTAAGTAGCTGATCATTTCTTTCGAATCTTCAAACTCTGGTGCCATTGCTACAACTTTAAGTGTGCCTTGGGTTGCCACATAGATCGCATCCACTCGCTCTTTAGTTAATCTTAAAAAGAACTTTTCGTTATGGGCACCTTTATGCTCATCAGTAAAAAATAGACCTTCATTGTAAGCACCTAAAACTTTTGCACCACCTAAACAAGTATTAGCTGCCTCACCAATGGTAGTAAAGGCTTGTATACTGTCTAGCCACTTAGCCGTTACTGTTGTTGCTAAAAAACCAACAACACCATGTTTAGCTAAAGACCTTGCAATAGTGGTGAGTGACGAAAGCTTACCATCCATCACATCACAACCTTCTCGGCCGTGAATATGCATGTCAATAAAGCCAGGCATCAACTGATTATCACCTAAATCTAATACCGGAATATTGACACGAGCTTCAATGCTAATGTCTTTTATCACACCCTTATCAACTAACACATAATAATTATTTTTAATGCCATGTTCAGTAAATACTTGCTTTGCTTTTAGATAATACCGTTGTTCGATCATTGATTGTTGATCCTAGTAATGCAGCGCCTCTAACACCACTTGAATCACCATGTAAGGCTCTTTTAAGTAGTGGTGCACGGAAGCCGGAAAATAGATATTTTTCGATAGCTGGCGATAAATTATTAACAATTTCATCTACCAATGATACGCCGCCACCTAACACAATAACATCCGGCTCAAGAAATTTAGCCAAGGTCGCAAAAGTCGCACCTAGAATATCGAGATAACAGGCTAACACTTGTTGGGCATCGCCTTCATTTTGTTTTAAGCGTATCCCCCATTCTTTTGGCGTAATCGTTTCGCCATTAAAATGTTGGTATAAACGGCTAATGCCTGGGCCAGCAATATAGCTTTCAACGCATGCCATTAAACCGCAACCACACTTCAAAACAGGCAGTTGGTATTGAGCCTGAATATCGGCAGGCAATGGAATATGGCCATATTCACCTGCAAACCCTTGTGCCGTCACCTCGAGTTGACCATTGTGGCAAAAACCACCTGCAGCACCGGTACCAATAATAGCGCCAAAAACTCTTGCGTGGCCTTTTCCTGCCCCACTGATCGCTTCCGATAAAGCAAAACAACGGGTGTCATTTTCTAGTGCTATTGGGCGAGATAATAACGTAGCAAGATCCTCTTCAATATATTTTCCTGTAACACAAGGTATATTAGCCGATAAAGCACGGCCGTCAGGGGTTATTAACCCTGGCATACCTATACCAATATTCCCTCGCTCACTGGTGTAATCATCGGCTTGCTTAACTAATTTAAGAACCGTATCAAGGAACACTTGATAATTTTGTGTTGGCGTATCAATCCGCCAACTTTTCATCATATTTAACTCGTGGTCAAAAATCGCAGTTTCTATTTTTGTACCACCAATATCTAATCCGTAAATAGCCAAATTAAGCACCTGAACTAAAAAAACTTTATTGTGATGCTAAAGGGTAAATAATTACACCTTGTACAACGCGATTCACTTCACCACTCGGGCAGGGATTATCTGGTTAAATGTCAAAATTTATCGATTTGAAAAAACGATAATATTTGACAATATATAATCTAAGTTAATCCCGCCAAAATATCATAAGCTAATCCCACCAAAATATCATCTAAGATAATGCCCAGACCAAAACAGTTAGAGTAAAAATTACAAAAGTGCACTTCATACTTTAGTGGATATTCATCAGCTAATAGTATCTTGCTAATAAATTTCTTGATAAAATATAGGCAATATTAATTTAATTTTTCAAGAGATTTAACCATGCCAAATTATGTTGTTGGTCACAAGATTCCTGATTCTGATTCAATTTGTTCTGCCATAGCTTTATCTTACTTAAAAACGACTTTAGGCGAAGAAACAGTTCCAGCTCGTTTAGGCGAGTTAACACCCGAAACGTTATTCATTTTAGATAAATTTGGTTTTGAACAACCTGAACTGAAAACTAGCTATGCTGGCGAAAATCTTTATATTGTTGATCATTCTGAGCGTACTCAAGGCCCAGATGATATTGATGACGCAACTATTTTAGGCATTATCGATCATCATAAATTAGGTGACATTACTACATCAACCCCCCTAGAAATATGGGTGCGCCCTGTAGGTTGTACTAATACGATTATTAAAATGATGTATGACTTTCATAACGTTGAAATTCCTAAAAATATTGCCGGTGCTATGATGTGCGCTATTTTAAGCGATACCGTTATTTTTAAATCTCCAACCTGTACTACTGCTGATATTAAATGTGTTGAAGCATTAGCGGAAATTGCTGGCATTGAAAACCCTGCAGAATTGGGCATGGATATGTTCAAAGTTAAATCTGCAGTTGAAGGCACACCGGTACGTGATTTAGTATTGCGTGACTTTAAAGATTTCAATATGAACGGCAACCTTATTGGCATAGGCCAATTAGAAGTGATTGATTTAGCGATTTTTGATGAGATGAAGGCTGATTTAGAAGCTGATATCGCAAAATTGAAAGTTGAAGGTGGTCGCCATAGTGTTTTATTACTATTAACCGATATCATGAAAGAAGGCTCTGAACTTCTTGTGGTAAGTGATAATGACAACTTAGCACAAGCCGCTTTTGGTAAGGCAACCACAGACGGTAAAGTATGGCTTGACGGCGTACTTAGCCGTAAGAAACAAGTTGTACCACCATTACAAGATGTATTTGCTTAATAACAATATAGCCATTTCATCTTGAACAAAAAAAACCAGCGATTGCTGGTTTTTTTATTTAACGGTTATAAAAGAGTTTTATATTGCAGGTGAAAACTTTAGTAACAAGGCGAAAGCACGGAGTTGACGCTAGTCAATGAGTACTTTCAACGCTGTTAATAAAGCATTTCAACAAAAATATTAGACTCTTTCGAATACTGTTGCAATACCTTGGCCAAGACCTATACACATTGTAGCTAACCCTAGGTTTACATCTTGCCCTTCCATCAAGTTTATCAAGGTACCTGAAATACGCGTACCTGAACAACCTAGTGGATGACCCAATGCAATAGCGCCACCGTTTAAGTTAATCGAATCATCCAATTTATCTTCAACTTTTAATGCTCTTACACAAGATAATGCCTGTGCACCAAAAGCTTCGTTAAATTCAAACAAGTCAATATCTTCAATAGATAGACCGGCACGCGTTAATGCTTTGTTCGTCGAAGGAACAGGACCATAACCCATAGTAGCAGGATCGCAACCGGCAACCGCCATACCGCGGATTTTAACACGTGGTGTCAAACCTAACTCTTTGGCTTTATCTGCTGACATAATTAACATAGCGGATGCACCATCAGACATTGCTGATGAAGTACCCGCTGTGACTGTGCCGTTAACCGGGTCAAAAACAGGTCGTAACGTTGCTAGACTTTCTGCGGTGGTTTCAGGACGGATCACTTCATCGTGTTCAACTAACGTTAATGTACCATCGGCATCATGACCTAGGGTTGAGACAATTTCATTATCCCAACGGCCATCAAGCATCGCTTGGTGTGCACGTTGATGTGAGCGAGCGCCAAACGCATCCTGCATTTCACGTGTAATACCATGCTGTTTACCCAATAACTCTGCGGTTAAACCCATACTACCCGAGGCACGCGCTATGTGCTTACTTAATGTGGGATCAAAATCAACATCATACATCATAGGTACATGACCCATATGCTCAACACCACCGACGAGAAATACATCACCCTGACCGGCAATTATACTGGTTGCCGCGTCATGCATTGCTTGCATAGACGAGCCACATAAACGATTTACCGTAACACCACCAATAGATTTTGGTAAACCGGCCAGTAATGAAGCATTACGAGCAATGTTAAAACCTTGCTCTTTAGTTTGCTTAACACAACCCCAAATAACATCTTCAATGTCATTTGGATCTAATCCTGGGTTACGTATTAAAATTTGCTCCATCAAGTGAGCAGATAAAGTTTCAGCACGAACATTTCTAAAAACACCCGCTTTTGAACGCCCCATAGGAGTTCGAATACAATCAATAATAACTACTTCTTTCATAACAGTTCTCCTTAGGCTTGTGAAACATTGGTATTGCTTTTTATTGCAAAGTAGGATTTACCTGATTTAGCCATTTCACGCAGGCCATCAGTTACTTGATAAATTTCGCCTAAATGCGCATATTTATCAGCCATGGCAATGAAATTATTTAAGCCAAGTGTTTCTAAATAACGAATTGCGCCGCCTCTAAATGGAGGGAAACCAATACCGTAGATTAAACCCATGTCAGCCTCAGCTGCACTCGCCACAACACCTTCTTCTAAACATCGTACAACTTCGTTAACCATAGGAATCATTAAGCGACCAATGATCTCATCACTTGAGAAGTCTTTCTTATCTGCACAATGCGCACTAAATAAATCATAAGCTGTTTGAGCGGCAACCTTTTTAGGACGACCGCGCTTGTCTTTAATATGATCATAGAAGCCTTTACCATTTTTCTGACCAAGACGTTCGTTACTATATAGCGTGCTAACTGGATCATTATCCAATTTATTCATACGGGTTGGGAAACCAGCAGACATAACACCAGTACAATGATCGGCAGTATCTACACCAACCACATCAAGTAAAAACGCAGGTCCCATTGGCCAGCCAAATTGCTTCTCCATGACTTTATCAATAGCAACAAAGTCAGCCCCCTCAAGTACTAACTGACTAAAACCAGCAAAGTAAGGGAATAATACTCGGTTAACATAAAAGCCAGGGCAGTCATTAACAACAAGAGGCGACTTACCCATTTTAGCTGCGTAGGCTACTACTGCAGCTACCGTTTCATCTGACGTATCTTTACCACGAATAACTTCAACTAACGGCATTTTATTAACGGGGTTAAAAAAGTGCATACCACAGAAATTTTCAGGGCGTTTAACGCTTTGCGCAAGTAAATCAATAGAAATGGTTGAAGTGTTTGAGGTTAAAATTGCGTCATCACTCAATACGCCTTCAACTTCTGCTAATACCATACCTTTAACTTTAGGGTTTTCAACTACCGCTTCAACAACAATATCAACATCTTTAACACTGTCATAACTAAGTGATGGTGTGATGTTGTTTAATACAGCAGCCATTTTTTTAGCATTCATACGACCACGGTCAACTTGCTTAGTTAAAATACCTGCGGCGGTACTTAAGCCTAAATCAAGGGCTTGATCGTTAATGTCTTTCATTATAATCGGTGTGCCTTTATAGGCAGATTGATAAGCAATACCACCACCCATAATGCCTGCACCTAATACTGCAGCTTTTTTCACAGACTTAGTTGCTTGTTTCGCCGCTTTTTTTGCTTTGCCTTTAAGCACTTGATCCGACATAAACAAACCAATTTGCGCTGTTGCGGCATCGGTTTTAGCTAGCTTGGCAAAATTGGCATTTTCTAATGCCATTGCGCCTGTTCTATCAAGGGTAGAAGCCGCTTCTATCGTATTAACCATCACCATAGGTGCTGGATAATGTTTACCCGCTTTTGCTGCGATCATGCCTTTACACGTAGTGAAGGTCATAATATTTTCAATTTTACTTAACTTTAATGGCTCTAATTTTTCTTGACGTTTTACACGCCAATCAAGCTTACCGGCTATCGCTAGCTTAAGCATGCTAATTGCAGCTTGTTGTAATTTTTCAGGGGCTACAACAGCATCTAACAAACCTACCGCTAACGCTGCGTCACCGCGAAAAGCTTTACCAGTACTCATCCACTCAATGGCATTATCAGCACCAATTATACGTGGCAAACGTACTGTGCCACCAAAGCCTGGCATTAAACCAAGCTTTGTCTCTGGTAAACCTATGCTAACACTAGTATCAGCAACACGATAATCACAGACTAGGCTCATTTCACAACCGCCACCTAATGCCACACTGTTTATGGCAGCAATGGTTGGGAGTTGAATATCTTCGAATGAGTCAAATATATCAGTCGCGTTTTTGATCCAAGGAATTAATTCATCCTCAGGCTGCTTGAATGTTTCTAAAAATTCAGTGATATCTGCACCAACAATAAAGGTTGATTTACCTGAGGTAACCATCACCCCTTTGGCTTCACTGCAATGATTAATAGCAGCAACAACTGCTTTATATTCTACAAATGTATCTTGGTCGAATTTGTTTACGGACCCTTGAGCATCGAACTTCAGTTCAACAATGCCGTCGTCAAGTAATTGCGCGCTAAGGCTTTGGCCTTGGAATATCATACGTTGTCTCCTTCACCTAAATGTGGTGTTGATGTATTGATGATTTATTTCATATTATCGTGTAATTAATCTAATACTATTAAGCAATAGGTTGCTGAGTGTGCCTTGAAAAAAAGGTAATTGCAATAGCTTTTAAAACACCTGTTTGAATTGAGTGTATTAAAAAAAAATTTTTGTGTATGTAGGCGTCAGTTTTAGCCGTTATAAATATTACCGCTCTTTAAAATAAAGATCAAAAGTGTACGAGAAATCTACAGCTTTTTAGCTTTATGGTTATTGATGAAACAGTCTACATGGGGTTTTAAGTTACCTATACATTGTTAGGCATATTATTGATTATCAAGCCTACATGGCTGTTTTATATTGGTGCGGGGTTTGCCTTATGCTCTTTGTCTTTAGTGATGCTGATCACTTACAAGGCGAGGATAGAAATGGAAATAGGCGTAGCAGGTAACTTAGGAGTTACTTAATCACAATCGAGTTCTATTAAGCACTATTGCGGTTAGAATAGGTTAATACCCTCAGCAATATAAAAAATATTGATGAGTAGCGAAGAGATGGATTCTTCGTCACTCACTTCTGTCAACTGCTGACTAAATTTATATCCCATCACCATCAGTATGTAAGCCACATTCACGTTGCCCTGGGCCAAAGCGAGTTTCACTTTCATCCATACCTAACGTGAGTGGTTTAGTACTATGCACATCACCAACAGAAACATACCCTTCATCCCATAAAGGGTGATAAGGCAAGTTGTTCTTAGTTAAATACTGATGGACATCTTTATTACCCCAATCAATAATGGGATGCACCTTAAAACGGCCACGTAATATACTAACTACTGATAAACCTTGTCTATGATCCGATTGCTGACGACGAACGCCAGAAAACCAAGTACCACAATTTAACTCAGACAAACCACGTTCTAGCGGTTCAACTTTGTTTTTTCTGTTGTACTGCTTTAATGCTTCATCATCTTGTGCCCATTGCTCGCCATATTTTGCTATTTGCCACGCCGCACTTTCAACAGCACTATACACATGTAAATTCAAATTTAATCGTTCAGTAAGCTCTTCAATGAAGCGATATGTCTCTGGGAACAAATGCCCTGTATCTGTTATTAGTACTGGAATATTAGGATCTACTTGCGTCATCATATGTAACATAACGGCTGATTGAATACCAAAGCTAGAAGACAACACAAACTGGGTTGGTAGGTTTTCCATTGTCCATTCAATACGGGCAAGCGGCGTCTTCTTCTCTAAATCTTGATTCCACTGCGCTAACCAAGGTTTAGGTAAAGAGGCAGGAAAACGATTATTTACAGGTGCTGCTGCTATCGCGCCATTATTTACTAAGGCAATAGCTTTAGTAGGCACTAATGAATTAGTCATCATGAAAATCCCTAACACTTATGTTAACTTGATCAACAATACCGGCACGCACAACAAAGTCACCAAATGCTTCCGCGTTAATTCGCTCTGTTGACCAACGAGCTGTCAACGCATCGATTTCAGTTAATACGCCAGCTTCATCAACATTTTCTTTATAAAGCTTCGGCACTCGCGAGCCGGCTAAATCACTACCTAAATACATATTGTATTTACCTGGGCCTTTACCGACTAAACCAATTTCAGCAAGCATGGCGCGACCACAACCATTAGGACAACCTGTCACACGAAGAATAATACTTTCATCCGCTAGATTGTTTTTAGTTAGAATAGTTTCAACATCATCAACTAATTTAGGTAAATAACGTTCGGCTTCTGCCATCGCCAATGGACAAGTAGGAAAAGCGACACAAGCCATTGAACTTTTACGTTGATTTGACGTAGTGTCATTTAACAAACCATGTTCACGTGCAAGCTGTTCAATAGCCGCTTTATCCGCTTCAGCAACACCAGCAATGATAATATTTTGGTTAGCCGTTAAACGGAAATCACCTTGATGAGTGGCTGCTATCTTAGCCATACCTGTTTTTAATGATTTACTTGGGTAATCTAAAATACGTCCGTTTTCAATAAATAACGTTAAATGATGCTTACCATCAATACCCGAAACCCAACCAAAGCTGTCACCACGATGAGTAAATTTATATGAACGAGAATCACCAAATTCGATGCCCGCTCTATGCTCAACTTCCGCTTTAAAAGTATCAACACCGACTCGGTCTAAGGTGTATTTAGTTTTGGCATTTTTACGGTTAACTCGGTTGCCCCAGTCACGTTGCGTAGTCACTACCGCTTCAGCCACCGCTAAAGTATGCTCAAGCGCGATAAAGCCAAAGTCATCTGCACAACGAGGATAAGTTGCCTTATCACCGTGTGTCATAGCTAAACCACCACCAACAAGCACATTAAAACCAATTAACTTGCCATTATCGCTAATCGCAACAAAGTTTAAATCATTCGCATGTAAATCAATGTCATTATTAGGCGGTATCACTACCGTTGTTTTGAATTTACGCGGTAAATAATTACTACCTAATATAGGCTCAACTACTTCATCTTCTGTAGTTTCTACCTTCTCTTCATCTAACCAAATTTCAGCGTAAGCACGTGTTTTAGGTAATAAATGTTCACTAATTTTTACCGCCCATTGATATGCTTCTTGATGCAGCTCTGATTCAACTGGGTTTGAAGTACATAGCACATTACGGTTTACATCACCCGCTGTAGCGATAGAATCAAGCCCTATACTATTCAACGTTTGATGCATTAACTTAATATCTGGTTTCAATACACCATGAAATTGAAAGGTTTGACGGGTTGTTAAACGAATGCTGCCATACGAGGTATAGTCATCCGCAAACTTGTCAATTCCTAACCACTGTGTAGGCGTAATCACGCCACCAGGCAAACGGGCTCTTAACATAACATTATGTAAAGGTTCTAGTTTTTGCTTTTGACGTTCACCACGTATATCACGATCGTCTTGCTGATACATGCCATGAGTACGAATTAACTGAAAGTTATCACTCGTAAAACCACCCGTCATTCGATCTTGAAGATCTTCGACAATCGTACCGCGTAGGTAATCACTTTCCGCTTTTAAGCGTTCGTTGTCAGCTTGCTTACCTTCAACAATCAATACAGGGTTTTCAACTTTAATAAAATTGTTGCTCATTAGTAAACATCCTTCTGGTAACGCTTATTGGATCTAAGTGATTTTAAATAGTCTTCTGCTTGCTCTGTACTTAATTTTCCGTGCTCTGCAATGATATCAACCAAGGTTTGATGAACATCTTTTGCCATACGGTTAGCATCGCCACAAATATATATATGTGCGCCACGCTCAAGCCAAGCAAAAACCTCACTCGCGTTTTCTTTTAATCGGTCTTGTACGTAAACTTTTTCTGCTTGGTCACGAGAAAAAGCAACATCCATACGCGTTAACAAACCCGATTTAAGATAATTCTGCCATTCAACTTGGTACAAGAAGTCTTGTGTAAACGTTTGATCACCAAAGAACATCCAGTTATCACCACTCGCTTCATCGGCTTCACGCTGTTGCATAAAAGCTCTAAATGGCGCAACACCCGTACCTGGACCAACCATAATAACAGGCGTATTACTGTCGCTAGGCAAGCGAAAATTATCATTGTGTTCAACAAAAACACGCACTGACTGACTTTCATCAAGACCTTGCGCTAGGTAATGTGAAGCACCGCCAAAACGTGTTTTATTGTTATATTCATAACTAACTAAACCAACTGTTAAATGTACTTCTTCTTCTACTTCAGCTTGAGCAGATGCAATCGAATATAAGCGCGGCGTAATTTTACGTAACGCATCAACAAAAGTTTGAGCCGATAACTCAGTGGCAGCAGCTAAGGTAACAACATCAATAATTTGATGATTACCGGCAAACTCTCTTGCGCTATTTTTATCTGTCGCAATGGCTAATAATTTTTCATCACCACTTTGATTTGCCCAAAATTCAATAAAAGCCGGCGCTGTTTGAGTGATCTCTAAGTCACGGCTTAAGGCATCTTTTATCGTTAAGCTTTGTTGCTCACCATTAAGCTTTAAATTAACTTGCTCATCACCGGTAAAGTTTAGCGCGGTTAACAACTCGCTAACTAACGCACTATCATTTTCAAAGTAAACCCCTAAAGCATCACCGACTTGGTAGGTTAAGCCTGATTCACCTAAGTCAATTTCAATATGTCGTACGTCTTTAGCAGAATCACGGCCAGTAATTTTTTGGCTTACAATGAATTCAGCATTCAGTGGGTTTTGCTTACTGTAAACACTTTCTGCACCGGCTGTTACTAATTCAACATTGCCTAATGAAGTAACAGAAGCAATACCCGCTTCTTTTTGTGTCAGCTCATCTTTTAAGCTTTCAACAATACTTAACGTCCAGCTTTCACTGTCGCTGTCATAATCAACATCACAATCAACACGAGGAGCAACTTGTTTAGCCCCTAACGCTTGTAAACGTTCGTCAAAATCTTTACCTGTTTGACAGAAAAATTCATAGCTACTGTCGCCTAGCGCAAGTACGCTATAATTTAAGTTGGGTAATTTAGGCGCTTTTTTACCCAGTAAAAATTCATGAAATTCAATCGCGTCATCTGGCGCCTCGCCTTCACCATTGGTACTGGCAATAATTAATACATGCGTTTCGCTTTTTAACGATTTAGCTTTGTAATCACTAATGTTTTTTAACTTAACACTTATTCCAGCAGCACTAGCATTTAGCTCCACTTGCTTAGCAACCCCCTTCGCATTACCCGTTTGTGATGCATATAAAATAGTTAATGTTTTAGCTGTTACAGGGGCTGCCACGGGTAATAAATTAGCCATTTGTCCGGATTCGCTTTTTGCCGCAAGATAACCACTTGCCCATGCAAGTTGTAATGAGGAGTAGCTTGAGGTGGCTTGATGAAGCAATGCAAGCTGATTCGCATCAAGTGCGCTTGAAGCGGTGTTTAAGTTTTGCTGTAAAGATAGCTGTTGTGGCATGAGAATATTTACCTCTAACGATTTATAGGTGAAGGATAAACAAGAACATGCAAAACCAAAAGGAATAGATAGCGATTTTTTATATCAAAAAGTTATATGTAAAGAGTGTCGATTAGCGGTTGGCACTTATAATGCTAAAGAATGTGGCGTATAAGATATTCAAGCATTTCCCTTTTACATAAACCCAAGTCTATGTTGAACCCGTTGATATTTTATATCAGCGCCATCCAATAGCTATTGAAATGTAAACTATTTATATAAGTAAAAAATCTCTGACGGTATTTAGCCTATCAGAGATTTTTAAACGTTTTAGCTATTTATTTAAAAATGTACTATTGCACCAGCAAATACGCCATTAAAAGTTAAATCTGAATATAAATCATCAATATCATTTAATTCTAATTTAACAGCACGATAGCCTAAGGTTAAATCTAAATCGACTGCTAGGTTATCAACTAATTCATAACTAACACCTATTTGATAGTCATATAAAGTACTGTCATCCAAGGATAAAAAATTTGCTTCAGCAAAAACATTAAAACCAGTAAAAGGTAAACCAATAATAGTATTAACATAAACTAAAGGGATAATACCGGATACTGAAAGATCACTGCTTGTTTCTGTGCCACTAATATCACCAACAACATTAATTTGGCTATCAAGATCACGCGCGGTAATACCCACATCAAACGTTAACAAGTCGTTATCCAACAACTCATAATAAAAAGTATAATCAACATAACTGAGATCAAAGGTTGTATCTAATATAGAATTTGCATTATAAGTTTCGCCTTCAAAGGTAAAACTGCTAGAAATAGTGGCATTACCCGACGTATCTAACGTTGTTGACGCAATTTTAATATTAGGAATTAGCGGAATTGGATGTTCAAGCGCCACAAAAAAACTGCCTTGACTTTCGTCATCAAAATCAAATTGAGCTTGATTATCAATTCCTTGCCCTTCACCAAAAGAACCATCCGCTTGGTTGGCCCACATGTGCCCACCAATATAAAGCCCTAACAGTGTGTCGGCTTGAACACTTGCGGTTAACAGTGTTGCTATACCCGCTGCTATGATTGTTTTTTTCATTATTATTACCCTTTTCTTAGTAGTTCATTTAAATCAATTAATGCGGCATTGGCGCGTGAAATGTAATTAGCCATAACTAAAGAGTGATTAGCTAACACACCAAAACCATCGCCATTTAGAACCATAGGACTCCATAATGTTTGCTGGCTGGATTCTAATTCACGAATTATTTGTTGTAAGCTGATCTTCGCATTTTTCTTTTCTAAGACACTATCAAAATCAATTTCAATAGCTTTTAAGAAGTATAATAAGGCCCATGCTGCGCCACGTGATTCATGAAAAACATCATCAAGTTTCCACCAACTGGTTCTTAACTGTGCATGAGACGCTTCAGAAGAAGATTGTTTAGCCTCGCTATCACCGGCTAAGTCAGTATTTATCTTATCTGTACCAACACTTGCACTTAAGCGTTGTGAATAACTTCCCAAACGTTTTTGTACTTCATCAAAATATGACGTTAAATTATCAGCACGGGCATAAAACTGTGCGGTATCATTTTTAGCCGTACTAATACCGACTAATGCATTTCTGTAGCTGTACAAACTATCAATAGCTTTTCTATACTCAGATTCAGCACTTGGCATTGCCCAACTTTTATTATCAATATTAAACTTAGGTTGTGCCTTTGTTATGTGTTTGTTTTCTAATGATTGTGATTGAGAGCGACTAAAGTCTTTACGTAAAACTAATGCCATATCACGCACCATTTGTAACACACCAAATTCCCACGCGGGCATGTTGTCTAAAATAACACCAGGAGGTAGAGCATCATTAGATATATAGCCGCCAGGTTTGTCTAGAATACTTGATGCTACTTTAATTAACATGGTGGTAGTAGCATACCCCACAACCGGTGCTACATTATCGGCTGTTGCTGCAATAGTTATTTCGTGTTGAACATCAATAGGTTCAACATTAAAACTCCAATAAACACCAACAACATAAAAAAGTATAAAAATACCAGTCACTGTAAAGCCAAGGGTTTTAGCTGAGAAATTCATTTTCATTTTTTACTCCTAATAATACCTTAATGATGATGCGCTGGCTGTGCAGTTGAATCAGCTTCCTGTGCTCTTTTTTCCTGCAAAGGGCTAAAAACAGGCACCTGAATTGTTACCGATGGATTATGAGAAAAACTTAGGGTAAGTTCAACATTTTGCTGTGCTTTTAGGGGGTTTTTAACATCAAATAACATTAAATGTAAACCTGATGGCTGCAAAACAATGCGTTGCCTAGCTTTGATCTCAATTGAGTCTAGCTGACGCATACGCATCATACCATCAGACATGCTATGTTGATGAATTTCAATACGCGGTGAAATTTTACTGCTAGCTTCCAGTAAAGTCACTGTTTTTTCGCCTTTATTTTCTATTATCATATACGAGGAAGTAATAGTGGTTCCTGGTATTGAACTGCGGATATAAGCCTGCTCAACTGAAATCAATGATTTTTGCCCTAATCCCGTTTTTTCAGTTGATACTTCATTGGCAACCCCGAAAAATGAACAAGTACAAAATAGTAATAATAAATAACTGTTTTTCATCTGTGGCTATACTTCCATTTTAAGAACCTTTAAAGTTACCTTATCATTCTTCATAAAGTAACAAAATGACTGACTTAATTATAACGAAAGAAAATCAGGGTGTTTTTACTATTATTTTAAATCGTGTTGATAAAAAAAATGCGTTAAATAATATGATGTATAAGCAGCTTGGTCAGCATTTTAACTACGCTAAAAGTAATGATAATATACACTGTGTATTAATTCACGGTGATGAAACCTGTTTTTGCGCCGGCAATGATTTACAAGACTTTATTCAGTGCTCAGAAAATGACTCTCTTGCCGCGCTTGATTTTCTAAAAATATTAAATGCCTTTAACAAACCCATCGTCGCGGCAGTTGCTGGACCTGCTGTTGGTATTGGCACCACGTTATTATTACATTGTGACATGGTGATTGCTGCCAACAATACAAAATTTAAATTACCTTTCACTCAGCTAGGGTTATGTCCTGAAGGTGGCTCAAGTTTATTATTAACAAGACTTATTGGCCAAAACCGTGCCTTTGAATTAATGATATTAGGTGATACGTTTAGTGCTGAACAAGCTAGAGAATATGGCATAGCTAATCAAGTTTGCCAACCTAATGAGTTATTAAGTATAGCGGAAAAAACGGCTATGACCATTGCTGCTTTACCTAGTGATGCCGTGATGACCAGTAGAAAACTTATTCGTCAAGCGACACAATTATCATTATCTCAAGTAATAGAAAGTGAAGGTAATGAATTTGCTCGTTTAGTTAAGACTGATACTTGCAAAAATATTATGTCGATGTTTTTTAAAAAATAAGCAACACGTCAAATATCACTAAAGATTAAGACCAATTGAAATAATAAATTGCTCAATTTAGCACTACTGAGCTCCCAAAAGACGGGCTTAAAATTTCACCTTTAATTATTACCACTAACTGTATTGCGTTTCTTTTTTGGTACTAGGCTTATTGCGCGTCACCAACCAAATCGCAACTGCAGCTAACAGTACTGGCCAAAACACGCCAATGGCCACCATCGCTACCGAGCCCATGATGAGTAGGCCAATAAAAATAAACGAGCCAAAGACACTTAAAACTATTGCTAAGGCAATTAAGACTAAAATAACAGTTGCTACGGCTGACACGCCTATCGCTTTTAAAGGTTCAATTAATTCACCATCCATATAAACATTAATATCGAGTAATTCTAAAAAACTAACACCTAAAGCGTAGGTTAAAAATAAAGTAGCACTAATGGCTAACAATAATGATTTGAAAAATGTCATCTGTTCCTCTCTTAACAACTAGGGTTGGTGGATTTGTACTGATTACTGATATTTATTTTCTGGTAGTAACACACTAGCCACAACATAAGCCACCCCCGTTGCAACAGGTAACATAATCAAGACGGCAATAGCAGCAACTCTAACGACGATTCGCGGATAATCGTAATACTTAGCAACTCCAGCGCAAACCCCTGTTAATTTTTTATGAAAACCATCCTTAACTAACCTTTTGTTAACGTTTTGACTTGATGAATACTCTTGTTCATATCTCATGATTTTATTCCGTATTCACTTTACTCTATGATGCTAAACAGCGCATTCAAGACTGTTTAGCATTGTGTAATTACCTATAATGTAATTAACAATATTATAATAACTATGCCGCCACTGTGTTTTTCTTCATTTCAGCCAATTCTTGCTCTATCGTTTCATTTTTTTCTAATGCTGAGAATTGTGCGGATAAACTCGGATTTTTTTCCGTATATTGGATTAGATCATAAGCTTCAACTTGCGCTTCAACTCTGTCGACTTTCTGTTGATAACGCTCAAACTTACTCATCGCTTCTTCAATATTATAAATAGCAGCTTGTTTACGTACCCTTAATCGTACTTGAGCAGACTCTTTGCGAAGCGTAATCGCTGCTTGACGACGCTTGGCTTCTGCTAACTTCTCTTGTAAACGCGATGCGTCATCTTGTACTTGGGTTAAAAATTCAGTTAACTGCTCATTTTCTTTTTCTAGTAATGCTAATTCACCTTGATATTTATGTTTTTGTGTTAGCGCTGACTTAGCAAGATCTTCCTTATTTTTAGTTACCGCTAACTCGGCTCTAGTATGCCAATGATTGATGTTTTCCTTTGCAGAGTTGACTCGACGAGTATGAGATTTTTGCTCTGCAATATTTTTTGCCGCCGTTGCCCTTACCTCCACCAAGGTCTCTTCCATTTCTTGAATGATCAGGCGGATCATTTTCTCGGGTTGTTCTGCTTTATCAAGCATGCTATTTATATTAGCATTAACAATATCAGTGAAACGTGTAAATAATCCCATAACTTCTCTCCTATATTTATACCAAGCTCACTAACTAGCTGATTATATCTACTTGTCAAAATCACCTGATTAATGAAACGGGTATTACAATGATTTATTGGTAATTTTTGATTGTTTATTTACTACTTTGCTATTTTCACTTTCGGTACCCGTTAATGTGTTTTCTTCACCTTTTATCCAAGCTAAAGAGTTAGTAAGTGATTCCTCAAAAGAAAAGTCGATAGTGAAACTATTTATTTCTTCAGTGATCGATTTTTGCAATTGCTCGCTTAATTCATTCATCATCTGCTTTCCTTGGGCTATTACTAATTCACTAATTGAGCTTTCAATGTTAGTAGTTTGGGCTGCATAGGTATTAAGACTAAAAAAGGCACTGATAGTAAGTAGTAAAGCAACACTGATATTTGTACGGTTTAAAGTATTCATTTTAAAATTCCTTCTTATTAACTGGTTGAATCAATTTGTTAAAATCACTAACAACATTTATGTTGTTATCCTTTATGATTTAACTATTACAAGTGTTATGCCAACTACCAAATATTTTTCATAACACTGATTATAAAGATAAAATTAAATTCAATAAGGATCAGCAAGCTAAAAGACATAATATGCCATACGAAAAAGTAGTTAAATTAACCACTCCATTCGTAAAATTGACCACTCCATAAAATTAGTAAAAATAATGATCGAACGATCCTACTGTTTAATGTTTGTTATGGCGCAAAAGCACCATATTCAAATTATTTAAAAAGCAGAGGGTAAAGTTAAATCAGTTGTAGAGGTTTAAAAGCTGTAGGGCTTACAAAGAATATGGCGAGGTATAATTGAAACGGAACGATGTCTTTTTTGAGTTTTTACTTTTTTGTTGAACAGATTAAAAAACTGCGTAATATAAATATTTAAATCTGTTCAAAAAAGCCAGTAAATATCCCCTAAACCAATCTTGTTTATTTAAGTTTGTTCATTAAGCGCTGTCACTTTAGCAAAAGCTTCTTTTAAGGTACTACCATTAGCATCGTCTTCTCTGGCCGATTCACTCAAATACCGACGAAATTGACGCGCACCCGCTAAACCATTACACAGACCTAACATGTGCCGTAATACGTGCCAAGCTCGAGGATTACGGTAGGCATTACCCTGTTCAAGTGTTGAACTGACATAAGCATCAACATAATCAGCCATTAAATTAATGACCTGCTGTCGAGAAATGACCTCTTTTTCAACACCATAAATTTGTTGATCCGCTTCGGCCAATAAATAAGGACTATTATAGATTTCACGACCTATCATCACACCATCAAGGTATTGTAAGTGATTATTAGTCTCTGCAAACGTTTTAATACCGCCATTGATAGATATTGCTAACGCAGGAAAATCTTGTTTTATTTGATATACACGCGGGTAATCAAGTGGTGGAATATCACGGTTTTGCTTAGGGCTCAAACCACTAAGCCAAGCTTTACGTGCATGAATAATAAAATGCTGACAACCCGCTTGTGCCACTTGCTCAATAAACGTGTGTAAAAACGCATAACTATCTAAGTCATCAATACCAATACGAGATTTTACTGTCACAGGCACTTTAGTGGCTGCTTGCATCTCATTAACACAATCGGCCACTAAGCTAGGTTCAGCCATCAAACATGCGCCAAAACGACCATTTTGTACCCTATCTGACGGACAACCAACGTTAATGTTAATTTCATCATAGCCATACTGCTCGGCAATTTTGGCGCACTCAGTCATCGCTTTGACATCACTACCGCCCAACTGTAAAACTAACGGATGTTCAGCATTGTTATAAGAAAGATAATCTCCTTTACCGTGCAATATAGCGCCCGTGGTGACCATTTCTGTATAAAGCACCGTATGCACTGACAGTGCACGATAGAAATATCGACAGTGACGATCAGTCCAATCGAGCATTGGAGCTACAGAAAGGCGGTGATCTATAGGGTTCGATAAATGTGGCGATTTTACTGGGATTGACATTCTATAACCTTGAAATGAGTACTATATTAATTACCATGAGTTTCTTTTAATTACCGTGATTTTCCATTTATGTTACGCCATAAATAAGTAGTTTTTTTACTGGCGTCACTCACAATGACCAAACGAACAAAAGCAAACGGTGACTCTAACTATCGCTGTACGATTGTTGTTAAAAAAACCACCAGATTATACACTGAGAATCTACAACATTCCGTAAAAAAATGCGCAGAACTTTTGGTAATACATAAGGAGAAAAAATTGAAAGTGATGATGTTGTATAAAGAGAATTTTTCGATTGCTGTTTATGGAAATTCCTGTATTCATCAAAACCTACCCTTGATTTTAACGCTCTCAGTTTAAGTACCCTAGCTCCTTTCAACCTACACCATATCACTCATGATTAATGTATTACTCACTAGAACATGAGAGTCCAAGTTGCCTACTTCTTTGTTGTATTCGCTAAAGCCAAGGATGCACCGCGATGCCCTAGATCCGCAGCTCTTTGTAACCATACCTCTGATTCAACAAGGTCTTTCGGCTGTCCTTTACCTGTTTGCAACATTACCGCAAGCGCATATTGGGCGTCAGCGTCACCCTCCATCGCTGACTGTCGAAATAGTTCTGCCGCGCGTTTTAGGTTCCGTTTGACGCCCTGGCCTTTTTCATACAACCAGGCTAAACGGGTTCGAGAAATAATATCATTGTTATCAGCAAGACGCTGCCATATTTCTGCTGCTTGAGTATAGTCGGCAGATGCGTGAGCGGTTTCCGCACGTAAAAATTCTCTATCTCGCTTACTACTGCGAGTACCACTCAATATTGCTAACATCTCTATCGAGTCCCGATCACCTCCTGCGGCAGCCTCCGTCAACCAACGTTTCGCTTTAACTTTATCTAGCGGCACTATCTCCCCAACAAAGTAAAGCAGCCCTAGCCGGTACTGTGCCTTAAAACTTCCGCCAATAGCGGCAGTCTCGTAATAACGTAGCGCCTGGGCCAAATTTTGGCGGACACCCAGTCCATCTTCGTAAAGTATTCCTAAATTAAAATTAGCTTCGGCATTTCCGCGCTCGGCAAGAGCCTGCCAAATTGTATGAGCATTGCCATAATGGGCCATTTTAAATTCGGCATAACCTCTGTAATTTCCCATAGAGGTATTGCGCAAAATTTCATTAAGATCAATCTCTTCAGCAGATAATTGCGTGACTGGCAGTATGGTAAGCAAAAGTATTATCCGAAGGTGACTACGATAAAACTGTATTCGTTTGAACATGTAAATATACCCCTACGAGAATGTTGTGTGATGCCGAATGATGAAACCATTGAAGTCAATATAAAGCGTAAAAATAAGATCAATAAGGATCATTTTAAGTAATATTCTCATCGCCTGAACAAAACCGAACAAAACACCAAGTGAGTCGAATATTGTTATTTTACTTTATAACCGACAATATTTCTCTAAAGTTATCCGTTTTAGCCTTTTTTACTAGCTCAAAAACACACATTTCTAAACTAGTTATACTGGCTCCACTTTCTCTCATATTGACTAAAGCTAATGCTATATTTGATTTTAAACGAGATGAAATACAGTCCGAGACCACATCCACTTCAAAACCTTCATTTAACAAAGCCAAAACGGTTTGATAGACACAAATATGTGCTTCTATTCCTACCACTAACCAACGTTTTTTATCTGTCGCTTTAATTGCATCTTTAATCGAGTCTTCAAATAATGCATTAAAGTGAGATTTTTCATTTACCGCAGACTCGGTTAGCAAATCAGATATTTCGGGGACAGTCGACCCTAAACCTTTAGGGTTTTGTTCAAGCCATATGATAGGGATAGATAATAATTTACAACATTGAATTAGCTTTGCCGTATTATCAATAAATAAATCGCTCTGTTGAACAATCCTAGCTAAAGTTCCCTGTATATCTACAACGATTAGACCGCAATTTTCTTTCTGAAGCATAGGCCTCTCCTAGCTAATAAAATCACTCTGTAAACCCATAACGCTATGATTCTGCTAATAACGTATAATAGACTTACGTCAAAAATAACATTAAACAATGTATAATTCTAGTCAACAAACGTTTATTTTTGTGTTGAAAAATCTTATATTTCCATTGCTTCAATATTCACTATTTCACTGCGATTCAAGGTGATTTTGAAGCGTTGTAAATGTTCTCCGTCTTGATCTACACAGCGTAAAATAAGGTTGATTTGATAACGACGCTCAACGGCTTGGCTCGATACTTTTTGTCCATCTACACTATATAAACGACCCGCTCCTTTTTTTAAAAAACGTACAAAAGGTGTTAAATTAAAGAATAATCGTTGTTGTATTTCACCATATCCTGGTAGAAATTCTTTAGTGAGCACCCTATTGTCACAACGAAAATGCAGTAACCGTGCTGCTTGTTTATTTTGCTGTCTACGCTGTTGAAATAAGGCATTAACCGATTTAGGCAGATCTTGAGTGGTTATATATTCCAGCCATAAAATTTCGCTAAGAATACGTTTTTTATTAACACTGTGACGAAATAAGTTTTGCCACTTTGGCCTACCTTTTTGAATTTTTCTCCAAATAAGACCCGTAATATCTTCTTTAAATGTTTCACGTAATCCATATATTAGGCCTAAAAAAGCAATCAACGCTAACGTTACTTCAGTAAAGCTTGAACGAGCATTAAGTACTAAAAGCATCACAAAAGCCATGATGACTGCCGTAACACCACCTCGAACAATACGCTTTAGGTTTAAGTCTAAATAACGCGTTTGCTTCTGAAATACCACACCATATTCAATTAATCGCTGTAGTAAAAGCATTTTATTGGTGATCCTATTAGGATCGTCTAGTGTGACTTTTGAGTTATATTTACAGGCTATACGGTAATTATTTTCTTCTTTGCATAACACAAATAAAAATTCACGTTCTCCCGAAAAATCACTGCTTTTTGGTCCTTTTGAGAGAAGTTTTAAAAAGGATTGCTCAACATGCCAACTTAAATAGTTATCCGCATTGTCAAAAAAAGAGCTAAGTTTATTATCTGACGGTGTATAGCGGCGCAATTTTTTAGTTAAGCCTCTTATTTGTTCGGCTAATTCAATCGCTGCAGGATAAAATTCTTCTGCGCTTTTTAGTTTTAATGTTTGTTTGATATCGGCATCAAGCGCAATTTTTAATTGGTAGGAATATAGATTAAGGTTTAAACGATAATCACTTTGTGCTTCCTTTTTTTCGCCAACAAAACGTTGACTAATAAAACGACTACGTACTAAAGGTAAGTGTAATTTCGCTGAATAATAAGCGCTATGGCTTTTGATATTACTATAAAAGTAATCTTCCGCATTCAAGGTACTTGGACTAATGCCCATTTCAACAGGGAGAGAAAAATACAGATCAATGCGTTGCTGTTCTTGTGGAAGCAATTGGTGGCTAATTTTAAATGAGAGATTTTCATCTTGACTCAATGTAACTTTATTCACGCCCTGATAACTATCCTTATAAGAATCAAATTATACCCATTGAATTAATTCCTTCACGACTTAGCCATAATTATTTCAAGTAGTTATAATTAAGTATAGCAATAAAGCTAAACCTGCAGCAATAACATAAACAAAATCAATACGAAGTTATACCTATAAAAGCATAAAGCGCAAATCATATCCTTTTTCCATAATGCTATGATTTTGACAGTCTAAGTGTTTATTCATTGAAGGTGAACAACACCAATTCTATTCAATTTATTCTCACCTCGGTGCTATCTAAGAGGTTTAATAACAAGTAATATTTATTTGATTTGGTGTAGCACTATATAATAATGCTACACTGAGCAAAATAACTAATAATTGGCTTAAAAGTACTCTAATGACTGCTTCTTCATCTGAAACACTATTAGCGCAAGCGCAACAAGTATGCAAAAAAAAAGGCGCTCGCTTTACCAAAGTACGTGAGCAAGTGTTTTTATTACTGGCAAAACATGAAGGCGCTGTTGGTGCATATGATTTATTAGATCAACTTAAAGAAGTTGATCGCGCAGCCAAACCTGCAACAATATATCGTGCATTAGACTTTCTGTGTAAGCAAGGCTTTGTTCATAAAATAGAATCTATTAATGCCTTTGTTATGTGCCATCATTTTGGTGATTGTGACCATCCTGTGCAATTACTTATTTGTGACCAATGTGGTCATGTTGAAGAAATTCAATCAAATAATTTTGATTTGGCACTTCGTTCAATGGCTGATGCCAATGGCTTTACTATTAGTCATCAAATTGTTGAAGCACACGGCAATTGTAGGTTGTGTAATATATAATATTATAGCCCTTAGACTAGCTAAGTCATCTTCTTGAATAGCCCAATAGCTAGCTTATCTACCACTAAATCAAGCGCTGTTTTTTTGAGCGTTTATTTGCATTAAAATTTGATCCCCTTAGCTAGTTTAATGCGTATTAGTCTCCGCGAATAAAGCTAGTTGTAACCTATACTGTACAATTCCCTTATCTCAAAATAATTATATTTCATCACAAAAGCCCATTCTCTATTACGATGTGATTCGTATACATGATATAAAGTTTATTGTTAAAAATTGTGTTCCACAAAAAATCATTATTACTCATTGGAAGGTTATGAAATATTCAATATCGACAGCGGTCATTTGTCTATCGGTTGCGTTAGCTGGCAACTTAGTTAGTTTAAGTACACAAGCTAAAAACACCATTGCTAGTGACAAGTTTCGTCAACTAGAAGAAGTTCTCCCAACACCAAATGTTTATCGTACGGCTTCAGGTGCTCCGGGTCATAAATACTGGCAGCAACAAGTTGATTACGACATTGAAATCAAATTGGATGATAAAACCCAACAATTAACGGGATCAGAGACATTAAGCTATCAAAATAATTCACCTGATACCTTACGTTACCTCTGGTTACAGCTTGATCAAAACAAGTTAAAACGCGGCTCAGATGCTAAGTTATCGAAATCAACAGCACCGTTGAAAAAAGTTACTTACCGTGGTCTTCGCGATATGATTGAGTCGCCAAAATTCCATGGTGGTTATGAAATCACTAACGTTACAGCGAGCAATGGCAAACCGATAAATTACACTATTAACGGCACCATGCTACGAATTGACTTACCTAAGCCACTTAAATCGGGTGACGATACCGCATTTAATATTCAGTGGAATTATCAATTACACGAACAGAAAGTATTGGGTGGCCGCTCAGGTTATGAGTACTTTAAAGAAGACGACAACTATCTATACGAAGTCGCTAGTTGGTTCCCACGTGCAGTGGCCTATTACGACATAATGGGTTGGCAAAACAAGCAGTTTATTGGAAGCGGAGAATTTACCTTAGAATTTGGTGATTATGATGTAAAAATTACGGTGCCTAGTGATCATATTGTTGCCGCTACGGGTGAACTACAAAATTCAAATAAAGTATTAACTAAAATACAACGTAAACGTTTAGCCAAAGCAAAAACGGCGAAAAAGCCAGTACTGATTGTAACGGTTGACGAAGCGTTAGAAAACGAGAAGTCTCGCTCAACAAAAACTAACACTTGGCACTTTAAAGCTAAAAACGTGCGTGACTTTGCCTTTGCTTCAAGTCGTAAATTTATTTGGGATGCCCAAGGTTATCAACATGGCGATAATAACACGATGGCAATGTCTTTCTATCCAAATGAAGGCAATCCTTTGTGGGAGAAATACTCTACAGAAGCTATTATCCATACCATGGAGCAATACAGTAAATATACTTTTGACTATCCATACCCGGTATCTATTTCAGTCAATGGTCCTGTTGGCGGCATGGAATACCCCATGATCACCTTTAACGGTCCACGCCCAACACGGGATAAAGAAACGGGTGAGAAAACCTATTCTCGCCGCACAAAATACGGTTTAGTTGGCGTTATTATTCATGAAGTGGGCCATAACTACTTCCCTATGATAGTGAATTCTGATGAACGCCAATGGACTTGGATGGATGAAGGTTTGAATACTTTCTTGCAGTTTTTAGCCGAGCAAGCATGGGAAGACGATTACCCATCTCGCCGTGGCCATGCCGCAAATATTACTAGTTACATGAAAAGTGATAACCAAGTACCCATCATGACTAACTCTGAGTCTATTTTGCAGTTTGGTAATAATGCTTATGGCAAGCCAGCCACCGCATTAAATATTTTACGTGAAACTATTATGGGTCGTGAATTATTTGATTTTGCGTTTAAAGAGTATGCTCAACGTTGGAAATTTAAACGCCCAACCCCAGCAGACTTTTTCCGAACGATGGAAGATGCATCTGCTGTTGATTTAGATTGGTTTTTCCGAGGCTGGTTCTACACCACAGATCACGTAGATATTGCCCTTGGTAATATTCATTTATATACTGCTGATAGCCAAAATCCTGATACTGAAGAAGCTTGGCAGCGTGCGTTAGATAATGAAAAACCTGAATATATCACTAATATCCTTAATAAAAATCAGTGGCTGCGTACTCAAGATAAACCTGAGTTATTAGATTTTTATAATGAACATGATAAATTTACCGCCACCAATGCTGCACGTAATAAATATAACAAGAGCAATAAAAAACTTGAGCAATGGGAAAAAGATTTATTATTAACCCAAAGTAATTTTTACATTATTGATTTTAAAAATAAAGGTGGCTTAGTTATGCCTATTATTTTAGACATAACTTATGCTGACAGCAGCACTGAACAGATGAAGTTACCCGCTGAAATCTGGCGTAAAAATAGCAAGAAGACTTCAAAGCTATTAATTCGTGATAAAGAAATCACCTCCATAGCAATAGATGATAAATGGGAAACAGCTGACGTAGATGTAAATAACAACTATTGGCCTGCTCGCCCTATCAAGTCTCGTTTTGAGCTTTATAAGCGTAAAAAAGATGACATGATGCGTGATTACAATGAAGAATTGAAATCAGCTGACGATGAAGAAGAGGATAATACTGACAGCTAATGGTTACTTCTTGTTTAAAAAAAATACTCATTAGTATTATGTTAGTTGGGGTCGCGGCATCTGCCGCTGCCCATACCTATTTTTTTGGTCTAACCGACATTAATCTCAATAGCCAAAACAAGCATATTGAGATTATTCATCAATTCACTGCTCATGATATCGAAAACACCCTTGCTGAGATCAAGCAAGTGCACTTTTCGCCTGAGCACCCAAAATATGATCAGTACATACAAGCCTATTTTGAACAACACTTTGTACTTAAACGTAACAACAAAACTGTTAAGCTAAACTGGATTGGTTTTGAGGTTAAACGAGGGCAGCTGTTTGTTTACCAAGAAAGTACGCATAAAGACTCTTTAGCTAATTTGATGGTAAAAAACACTCTACTCACTGGCACTTACCCCAAGCAGATAAATACGGTGAATTATCAAGACCTAACATCACAAAATAAGTTGCAAGGCAGTTTAACTTATGACCAATCACTAAATGTGTCTGTTATTGGCAGAGATGAAAATTTGAATAGTAATTAAAACTAATAATAATTAATTACCGCTGTTTTATTTATATTTTTTAAAGCAGTGGTACGCGGCCAAATGAATGATTCAATGACACTACTTACCACATAACAACGAGCTGTCTGCAATAAAGATTAATCTTCTTCTAACACATGTGGCCCAGAATAATTGTCAAAACGAGAGTATTTACCTTGGAACGTTAAAGGAACGCGGCCAATAGGTCCGTTACGTTGCTTACCAATAATGATTTCGGCCATGCCTTTAAATTCACTGTCATCATGATAAACCTCATCGCGGTAAATAAACAAAATCAAATCGGCATCTTGCTCAATGGCACCCGACTCACGTAAATCTGAGTTAATTGGGCGTTTATCTGAACGTTGCTCCAAGCCACGGTTAAGCTGAGACAGTGCCACTACTGGTACTTTCAATTCTTTCGCTAACGCTTTTAATGAACGTGAAATTTCAGAAATTTCTAAAGTACGATTATCAGAAAATTGCGGTGCACGCATTAGCTGTAAGTAATCAATCATGATCATAGAAATACCCCCATGATCGCGATGGATACGTCTTGCTCTTGAACGTACTTCTGTCGGCGTTAAACCTGCGGCATCATCAATAAACATTTTACCATTTTCAATTAACAAACCCATGGTAGAAGACAGTCGAGCCCAATCTTCATCGTCTAATTGACCTGTACGAATTTTAGTTTGATCAATTCGACCCAAAGACGCTAACATCCGCATCATGATTTGATCTGCCGGCATCTCTAAGCTAAATATTAGCGCAGGTTTATCTTGCGTCATAGCCGCATGCTCTGCCAAGTTCATCGCAAACGTTGTTTTACCCATCGATGGACGCGCAGCAACAATAATCAAATCTGATTCTTGTAAACCTGCTGTCATTTTATCTAAGTCAGTAAAACCACTAGGTACACCTGTTACACCACCGGTATCGGTAGAACAAAGTTTTTCAATTCTATCTACCGTTTTTTCTAAAACGGTATGAATACTTTCAGGGCCTTCTGATTTACTTGCGCGTTTTTCGGCAATAGCAAATACTTTAGTTTCGGCAAAATCGAGTAATTCAGCACTACTGCGCCCTTGTGTATCATACCCCGCTTCAGCAATTTCATTTGCCACACTGATCATTTCACGTGTTACTGCACGTTCGCGAACAATGTCAGCATAAGCAGTAATATTCGCCGCACTTGGCGTGTTTTTCATCATTTCAGCGAGATAAACAAAGCCGCCCGCATCATCTAGTTTTTGATCGTTTTCTAATGCTTCTGATAAGGTAATTAAGTCAACCGGTTCCCCGAACTCAATTAATGCTCCAATGGTTTCAAAAATCAACCGATGTGAACGACTATAAAAATCTGCAGCCACCGTTTTTTCAGTCACCCGATCCCACGTTTCATTATCAAGCAATAAGCCACCTAACACCGATTGCTCAGCTTCCAGAGAATGGGGCGGTGTTTTTAATTCATCAATTTGCTTGTCTTTGATAAATTGCCTTTCTTTGGCAAATTTACCGAATTTTTTATCTGCCATTTACTTAGCCTTAGCGTGAAAAATTTTAGAAGGTGTAATGTAGCAGAAATCAAGATAAAAATAGAGAGCCAAGTAAAGAAAAACCGTATCTATTTACCTTTATTTGAAGAGACCATAATGATGTAAATAGAAGTTAATGTAGGGTGTTACAAAGCTAATAGCCTTTAACCGGTAAGTAAAAAACTCATTACAAAAATAAAAAACGCGCATTATTTTACATTTATAAAATAATGTCCCATATTTACTAGAGGATCACTAGTAATTAAAGGATGTTATCACTATGAAAAACTTAAACCGAATAAAGAACAAAATAACTAACAAAGCCCAAACGGGTTTTACTCTAATTGAATTGATGATCGTTGTGGCGATTATCGGTATTTTAGCTGCTGTAGCCTTGCCTGCTTATCAAACTTATACGAAGAAAGCTCGTTTTTCTGAAGTCGTTTTAGCAACTTCTGCCGTAAAGACTGCTATTGAAGTTTGTTACCAAGGTCGTGGTAGAGGTGATTTGACGGCATGTGATACCGCTACAGAAATTGGTATAACGTTAGCTGATGCAGCCGCAGGTGCTGACGTTGCATCAGTAGTAATAACAGGTACTACAGCAATTATTACAGCTACAGGTGTAACAACATTGGATGATGATACTTATATTCTAACACCTGCTGAGTCGGGTGGAACATTAGTATGGACCCAAACAGGTACTTGTGTTGCTAGTGGACTATGTTAATAAGTAGTTAGCAATATTAAGTAGGGTCTGTTCAAATTTAGCCCTTATTTGATCTCTTTTCTAAAAGCTCCTTCGGGAGTTCTTTACCAAACATAAGAACCTGCAAGTAGCGCATCCACTAACATAAATTTTTGCCCTTTTAACTCATATTACGTTACACTCAAACTCAATGAGTTCATTGTTTTTATTCAAGAGGTTATGTTAAAAAGCTATGAAAGGACATCACCAACAATCGAGTGTTTTATCCGCTTTATCTAATGAACAGTTAATTCCACTTACCAGCATTGATGATATATGTGCCGATTATATTGGTAATAATAAACCTTTTATTCGTTTTCTTGTTGAAGATAAGCACATTGATGGCAAAGAAATTGCCAAAATTCTCTCCCATAAATTTGGTTATCCCTATATTCAGTTGGCCAATTTTGATACTAGCCTACTACCTGAAGGCATTCGTAATGAAAAATTGATCACCAAACATAATGCTTTACCGTTATTTTTACGCGGAAAAGTATTATTTGTCGCCATGTCAGATCCTACCAATATTGATGCCTTAGAAGAAATTCAATTTAATACGGGCTTTAGCACCGAGCTAGTATTAACTGATGAACCTGGATTACAAGATTGCATCGAAAAATTTTTGGAAGATGAAAGTGATGCCCTTGATATTACGGCTATGGATGCAGAAGAGCTTTCTGGCTTAGACGTTCAAGAAGACAAACAAGAAGATGATACTACAAGCGATGAAGACGATGCCCCTATCGTGGTATTCATCAATAAAATCTTACTTGATGCCATAAAAAAGGGTGCTTCAGATTTACATTTTGAACCTTATGAAAAATCTTTTCGTATTCGCTTTCGAATTGATGGCATATTATCTGAAATTGCCCGACCACCGGTGAGTTTATCTTCACGTATGGCTGCACGGTTAAAAGTTATGTCAAAATTGGATATTGCTGAACGCAGGGTTCCCCAGGATGGACGCATAAAGCTCGCCTTATCAAAGAGAAAATCCATAGATTTTCGAGTTAGTACCTTACCTACCCTGTGGGGTGAAAAAATTGTAATGCGCATTCTTGATTCCTCTAGCGCCATGCTAGGTATTGACATGCTTGGTTATGAACCTGAGCAGAAAAAAATTTACATGACGGCACTAGAACAACCTCAAGGCATGATCTTAGTAACCGGCCCTACCGGCTCAGGTAAAACAGTTTCCTTATATACCGGTTTAAATATTTTAAATACGCAAGAACGTAATATCTCTACTGCGGAAGATCCGGTAGAAATAAACCTTGAAGGTATTAATCAAGTTCAAATTAACAATCGTGCTGGTTTAACTTTCCCTAGCGCATTACGATCTTTTTTACGACAAGATCCCGATATTGTTATGGTGGGAGAGATTCGTGATTTAGAAACCGCTGAAATATCAATAAAAGCGGCACAAACTGGCCATTTGGTCTTATCTACCCTGCATACTAACTCTGCCGCTGAAACACTTACCCGTTTACTTAATATGGGTGTACCTTCATACAATGTTGCGAGCTCTGTTACCCTTATTATTGCCCAACGTTTAGCAAGGCGTTTATGCCCACAATGTAAAACCCATGAAGAGGTGTCAGAAGCACAATTGGCTGAGCAAGGCTTCCCGGTAGAAAAATTAAGTCAAATAAAGTTATTTAAACCCGTAGGTTGTGAGCAATGCACTGGCGGCTATAAAGGCCGAGTCGGTATTTATGAAGTGATAAAGATTAGTCCAAAAATTTCGTCTATTATTATGGAAGGTGGTAACTCGCTCGACATCGTTAAGCAATGTCAAAAAGAAGGTTATCACAATTTACGCCAATCTGGATTAATAAAAGCGATGAATGGCATGACAAGCCTTAAAGAAGTTAATCGCGTAACCAGTGTTTAGATAACAATTAGGTGAAACTATGACTTCAGTAGTTACAAAAAATAATACCCCTAAGGCTAAACCTTTAGACGTCTTTGTTTGGAACGGTGTAAACCGTAAAGGAAAAAAAATTAATGGTGAGATCTCGGCTCATAATGTTATTGAATTAAAAGCACAGTTGCGTAAGCAAGGCATCACGCCAAGCAAAGTTAAGAAAAAGGCTAAGCCACTTTTTGGTTTGGGCGGTGACAAGGCCATTACACCTAGTGATATTGCGATTATATCACGACAGATAGCGACCATGTTAGGCGCGGGCGTACCTTTAGTGCAAACTATAGAAATGATTGCTAAAGGTCACAATAATGGCCATATGCAAAAAATGCTAACGGATATTGGACACAAGCTTTCTTCGGGTATTCCCTTATCTGACTGTTTACGGGAGCACCCTCGGTATTTTGATGATTTGTATTGTGATTTAGTTGCTTCTGGTGAGCAATCCGGTTCGGTAGAAACTATTTACAACAGAATTGCTACCTACAAAGAAAAAGCTGAAGCGTTAAAAGCAAAAATAAAAAAAGCCATGACCTACCCCATTGCGGTATTAGTTATTGCTACCATCGTCACTTCAATATTACTGATTTTTGTTGTGCCCGTTTTTCAGGAAATATTTGCAGGCTTTGGCGCTGAATTACCTGCTTTTACTCTCTTTGTTGTTGGTATATCTGATTTTATGGTTGCCTATTGGCATATAGGGTTAGGTACCATTTTTACTTTTATATTTTTGTTTAAGCGTGCTCATAGAAATAGTCGCAAGTTACGTGATCAAGTTGATAGAAAAATACTAAAACTTCCTGTTATTGGTGATTTATTAAAAAAAGCAGCTGTTGCTCGTTATGCCCGTACATTATCGACCACTTTCGCTGCAGGCGTACCTTTAATTGATGCGTTAGAGTCAGCAGCCGGTGCCTCAGGTAATGCGGTATTTAGGGATGCGATTTTTGAGGTTCGTGCTGAAGTAACCTCTGGTATGCAAATGAACCTGGCCATGCGAAATTGTAATATATTTCCTGATATGGTTATTCAAATGGTAGCTATTGGTGAAGAATCTGGCGCTGTTGATGAGATGTTGTCTAAAGTAGCTAATGTTTATGAATCAGAGGTCGATAATGCAGTTGACAATTTAACTGCGTTGTTAGAACCTATCATTATGGTAGTACTTGGTGTGGTGATTGGTGGATTAATTATTGCGATGTATTTACCCATATTCCAAATAGGTATGGTTATATAAGCTTGGGACTGGTTGCTAAAAATTCCTGAGTCATTACGGCTAAGGAATTTTTTTTCTAATGTGTTTAATGAGTAGTTTATGTTTGAGCAAACCCTAATGTTTTTTCAGCAGTCTCCTACTGCTTTTCACCTCTTTGTGGTGATTTTTTCCCTCATTATTGGGAGCTTTTTAAATGTAGTGATCTATCGTTTACCAAAAATAATGCATAATAATTGGACTCTTGAGTGTCGTGAATTTTTAGCTGATGACGTTAACAACACTCCCGCAAAAAAAATTACCGCACTCTCGTTATCAAAACCCGACTCTACCTGCCCTAAGTGCCAACATAAGATCCGCTTTTATGAAAATATCCCCATCATTAGTTGGTTATTTCTACAAGGTAAATGTAGCCAATGTAAAAATAATATTTCCATTCGTTACCCCTTAGTTGAAGCAACCACTGGGTTATTGAGTTTAGTCATAGCAAACCAATACGGTGTTTCTGTTGAAACCTTACTATTACTAATACTCACTTGGGGATTAATCTGTTTAACACTTATTGATTTTGATCATATGTTACTACCGGATCAAATAGTTATGCCACTGTTGTGGTTAGGTTTATTGGTTAATATTACCGGTACGTTTGTATCTATTAACGATGCAGTGATTGGCGCCGCTGTTGGTTACATGAGCCTATTTAGTGTATTTTGGCTATTTAAATTATTCACAGGTAAGGAAGGTATGGGACATGGCGATTTCAAACTATTTGCGTTATTTGGCGCTTGGCTAGGTTGGCAATTGCTCCCTATTCTTATTTTAATGGCTTCCGTGGTGGGTGCGCTCATGGGTATTTCATTAATGTTATTTAAAAACCATACACGTGAGCAAGCTATTCCGTTTGGTCCCTATTTAGCCATAGCTGGTTGGATAACGCTATTGTGGGGTGACGGTATTTGGTCCTGGTATCTTATTCAAATTAGTTAAAAGGTGTTAAAGGGTATTATGTCTGAATTTATTGTTGGTTTAACGGGTGGTATTGGTAGCGGAAAAACGACTATTGCGAATCTTTTTGCTGAACATAATATTACTATTGTTGATGCGGATATTGTTGCCCGCAAGGTTGTCGCAAAAGACAGCTCTGCACTTACCCATATTAGTATGCATTTTGGTAGTGATTTCATTCAAGCTGATGGTCAACTTGATAGGGCATTACTTCGCAAACAGATCTTTAGTAATGATGACGATAAATTATGGTTAAATAACCTTCTTCATCCCCTTATTAGAGCACAACTCATTGAACAAATAAAAAACGCACGAAGTGATTACTGCTTATTAGTTGCACCGCTGTTAATTGAAAATAATTTAACAACGTTAGTGAATCGCGTTCTGGTGATTGATGTCAGTGAAACAACTCAAATAAAAAGAACCACTAGACGTGATAATAATAGCGTAGAGCAAGTTCAAGCAATAATATCGAGTCAAGCAAGTAGAAAAGTTAAGCAAGATCATGCTGATGACCTGTTAAATAATGATAATACGTCTTTAGAAACTTTAAAGGATACGGTTGGTAAATTACATCAACATTATTTAACCATGGCAGCTAATCAGCTTTCGAAAAATTAAGTGCCTCTTCAATCCACTTCAATATGCATAGTTCTTTGAAAATCAATTTGGCTAGTGAAAATAAACAACAAATAATTCGCCATTTTATTTATCTATGGTTACTATAGGGTTACTTTATTAAAGTAAATAATTTCCGTTTTAAATACCTTTTGCATGACCACAATATTATATGAACATCCGCTTAATGAGCGTATTCGTAACTACCTGAAACTTGAGCAATTATTTGTTCAAGCGAACAGTTGTGTCAATGCCGATATACATGCTAACCACCAAGTGTTTTTTAATGCCTTATTTACCATTATTGACACCTTAGAACGTAGTGATATTAAAGGCGAATTAATTAAAGATTTAGAAAAATTACAACAAAACTTGGTGATATGGTCTCAAGCACCTGATATTAATAGCCGCGCCCTAGAAAATAATTTACGTGAAACCGTGGGATTAATCTGTCAGTTAAAAGCGAATAATCAAACTTGGTATCAGCTTAAAGAAAATAAATTACTCGCCAGTTTAAAGCAACGTTTTGCTATTCAAGGGGGCAATTCGAGTTTTGATCTTCCACAATTACAATTTTGGCTTCACCAACCAACTGAACAAGTGGCGACACAAATAAAGCATTGGTTATCATTGCTAACTAATATTGAAAATTCGCTAGCTTTAGTACTTAAATTTATTCGTCAACGCGCAGAATTCAAGTTAATAGAAGCTGAAAGTGGTTTCTACCAAGATAGCGGTGAAGGTTTACTGTTATTACGCATTAAAGTTTCTCAGCATGCTCAATATTACCCGACCATAAGCGGTAATAAGTTTCGTTATTCTATTCGTTTTATGTTGCCATGTGAGATAAGTGGTCGTCGCTATTCAAACCAAGCAACTAAGTTTCAACTGGCTTGTTGTTAGTTAGTTTCCATCAAGAAGTAATAACGCTATAATAGTGACTATAATTACTGATTCATTATGACAAACACATGATCCTAAAAGTTTCCTGCCCTAACTGTGACAAACCAGTGACTTGGTGTAAAGAAAGCGAATTCCGACCTTTTTGCAGTAAACGTTGCCAGTTAATTGATCTAGGTGAATGGGCTGATGAAGGACATAAAATATCACAATCTATACAAAGCGAAACACCATTAACTGAAGAAATGCTTGATGCATTAGAAGATGAATTTATGTTAAATAATAAATTTTTTGTTGAGCCTGAATAAATCTCGAATGAACTTCAATGCAACAGTTACAAATTTCGAGTTATAAGTTGAGCGATGATCGCTTCATTAGCTTTTGGAAAATCTAAATTTTTAAATTCTTTAAGCGCAAACCAACTCTGCTGCTGGCCTTCTTGAGCGGTTGGTTCGCCAACATAATTATCAACAACAAACACCTCTAAGCATACTTTTTTATCACCATAATCATGATGAATAATAGTCAAGGGCTGGCAACTGAATACGTCAATATTTACTTCTTCCTTTAGCTCTCTAGCAAGCGCTTGAGCAATAGTTTCACCTTTTTCTACCTTACCACCAGGAAACTCCCACTTGCCACCTTGATGGACGTTATCAAGGCGCTTGGTTAGAAAATATTGTGTTTGCTGATATTCATTGGTTGACGTGATAACACCAACAGCCACGTGGATAGGTTTAGGCATATATTCCTTTGATCTTTATTCAATTTAGGATGGATGTTTTATGCAGCCCTACCGTCAGACTATTATACTTCGACTGCTTGTGTCTCACGCTCAGGGTGAATGGAATATTTTCGTACCTCACGTTCAGTATGAACGGAGTTAATGGATATATCCATCCAGTACTTCTGTTCGTCCTGAGCTTGTCGAAGGAAGCTTGTCGCCCTTCGACTACTCGTGCCTCGCGCTCAGGGTGTACGGAACATTTTAGTGCCTCGCGCTCAGGGTGTACGGAACATTTTAGTGCCTCACGCTCAGGATTAACCGGATTATCGAGAAACTATTGTTAACTCAATTTACCATGACATTGTTTGTATTTTTTACCTGAACCACAAGGACAAGGCTCATTACGCCCAACGCGTGGCATTTGAGACTGTTCATTAATACCCGCCCCACTTTGGTGTTGAAATTCCTTTGGTGTTTCTGATTTTCTATGTTGCTCTTCTACTGCTTCTACATCAGATTCTGCTTGAATTTGAACTTTAGATAAAATACCCACCACATCATATTTTAAGTGATCTAACATTTCTGCAAATAACTCAAACGATTCACGTTTATATTCTTGTTTAGGATTTTTTTGTGCATGAGCACGTAAACCAATACCTTGGCGTAAATGATCCATAGCGGCTAAATGTTCTTTCCAATGAGAGTCTAAACTTTGTAACATCACCGCTTTCTCAAATTGGCGTAATACATCAGTGCCAACCATTTCTTCTTTATCTTTATAAACCTGTTCAAATTCAACGATGATTTTTTCACGTAAACTTTCTTCATGAAGTTTTTTATCTTCATCAAGCCACTTCGCCACTGGTAAAGGCGTATTAAATTCACCTTTAAGTCGCTCTTCAAGCGCTGTAATATCCCACATTTCAACTAATGACTGCGGCGGAATATGTTGATCAATAATACCTGTGATAACGTCACTGCGAATAGCATTCACCACTTCCCCGATATCAGCTTCATCAAGTAATTCATTGCGTTGTTCATAAATAACGCCACGTTGGTCATTTGCCACATCATCATATTCTAATAACTGTTTACGCATGTCAAAGTTACGGCCTTCAACTTTACGTTGAGCATTTTCAATACTGCGAGTCACCCAGGGATGTTCAATCGCTTCGCCATGTTCCATACCTAATTTACGCATCATATTTGAAATACGTTCAGAGGCAAAAATACGCATCAATGAATCTTCCATTGATAGATAAAAACGTGTTGCACCAGCATCACCTTGACGACCCGAACGACCACGAAGTTGATTATCAATACGGCGAGATTCATGACGTTCTGTAGCAACTATCTTCAAGCCACCTAACTCAAGCACACGATCATGATCAATTTTCCATTGTGCCTTAAATTTTGCTATTTGCTCTTCAGTGGGCTGCTTATTCCCTTTAGCTAAAGAGGCAATACCCGCATCTAAATTACCACCGAGTACAATATCAGTACCACGACCGGCCATATTAGTTGCAATAGTTACAGCACCTTCTTTACCTGCGTCTGCAACAATTTCAGCTTCTTGTTCATGAAATTTTGCATTAAGTACTTTATGCTTAATTTTAGCCTTCTTTAAAAAGCTAGATAAAAGCTCAGATGTTTCAATAGTGATTGTACCGACTAATACCGGCTGTCCACGTTCAGCGCAATCCTTAATATCCTCTAATATCGCTTCAAATTTTTCTTCTGTGGTTAGATAGATCAAATCAGCCATATCTTTACGAATCATGGGTTGATTAGTCGGAATAATAACCGTTTCTAAACCGTATATATGTTGAAATTCAAATGCTTCTGTATCGGCTGTACCTGTCATTCCTGACAATTTTTCATATATTCTAAAGAAGTTTTGGAAGGTGATTGAAGCAAGGGTCTGGTTTTCATTTTGAATATGTACACCTTCTTTAGCCTCTATTGCTTGATGTAAGCCTTCAGACCAACGACGACCTTCCATTGTACGACCCGTATGTTCATCAACAATCACTATTTCATCGTCTTTTACGATGTAATCTACATCTTTAATGAATAGTTTGTGCGCGCGTAAAGCGGCCATAACATGGTGTAACAAGGTAATATTGGTTGCAGAGAATAAGGTATCACCTTCTTGCAATAAACCTTTTTCGCGCATGATGTTTTCAATAAGAATTTGACCACGTTCGGTTAAATAAACCTGTTTGGCTTTTTCATCAACCGTATAATCACCTTCAATAAAATCTTCTGACTGGCCTGTTTCTTGATCTTTATCTTCTTCACTTTGTACTTCAAGTGATGGCACAATCACATCAATAGCTTTATATAACGCTGAGCTATCTTCGGTTTGCCCTGAAATAACTAGTGGAGTACGTGCTTCATCAATGAGAATTGAATCAACTTCATCTACTATAGCAAAGTTTAATTTTTTCTGAGCACGCTCTTCTGGTGAGAACACCATGTTGTCACGTAAATAGTCAAAACCAAATTCGTTATTAGTCCCGTAAGTTACATCTGCTTGATAAGCCGCTTGCTTATCTTCCGGTGTCATACCGGCTACATTACAACCAACAGTCATCCCTAGAAAAGTAAATAATGGGCGACTCCAATCTGCATCACGTGTTGCGAGATAATCATTAACGGTAATAACGTGCACACCACCACCTGTTAACGCATTTAAATAAGAAGGTAATGTTGCTGTAAGCGTTTTACCTTCACCGGTGCGCATCTCAGCAATTTTCCCTTCATTTAGTACCATACCGCCAATCATTTGTACGTCAAAATGTCGCATTTTAAAAACGCGTTTACTGGCTTCACGAACTACAGCGAATGCTTCAGGTAATATGAGTTCTAATGTTTCATTATTGGCTAAACGTTCTTTGAATTCATTGGTTTTTGCTTTTAATTCATCATCACTGAGTGCTTCTAAAATCGGTTCTAATGCCGTTATTTTTTTTACGTCTTTGCCCATTTTTTTTAATAATCTATCGTTACGACTACCAAACATTTTTGTCAACAATTTTACAAACATCTTATTTGACCATTTTGTGATATTTGGCAAGCAAACAATTTTGCATACCATGTGAATTTAATTATAAATTTTGAACTAGTATTTATATGCTTATATTACAATTGTATTTTTATTAATCATTTGACCTAGCGTCAACTATTTCGCTTTACGATAAACAAATTTAATTGGATCTATTTGTTTATCGTGGCGTAAAATTTCATAATGTACATGCGGTCCAGTTGACCGTCCAGTACTTCCCATACGAGCTATTATTTGTCCTTTACCAACTACGTCACCAACTTTAACCAATAACTGTTTATTATGTCCATAACGTGTTTTTAAACCATCACCATGATTAATTTCTATCAATAGACCATAGCCATATCGATCATCAGCCCAACTAACTACACCAGATGCTGTTGCGATAATTTCACCGTCTTCCTTTCCAGCAAAATCAATGCCTTTATGCATCGATGGTCTACCATTAAAGGGATCTTTACGTAGCCCAAAATAAGAAGATAACCAACCTTTCGTAATAGGTCGACCCGATAAATAACGTGTATTTTCTATATGGTGACCTAATGTTAAAGATTCAAGCATAGTTAACTGATTTTCTTTATTATTAAGTGAATTTTCTAATCGCGTAATTTCAACAAGTAATTCTTTAAAAGATGTTCTACTGACATCACCACGTGTTCCCGAAGGGCCACCACTGGGGGGTAATTTGTTAAAATCAAATTCTTGTTCGGGAATATTCGCGTTATCGGCTAAGCGGCCACCTAAAGCATTTAGACGAAGTACATGGCTTTGCAATTCAGCCAATTTCATGGTTAATGCCGTTAATTGTAGTTTTTTTAATTCGACATTATTTACTTCAGTTACCGTGACACCTTTTAGCTGGTTAGAAGTAACCGTGCTTTCGCTCGCCAAATAGTTAACACTATGATTTGGTTGTTCATTGGTAGACAATACTAAGTGAACAATAAAACCTGAAATTAAAGCAAAAATAATAACAATAGAAAGCCAACGCAGCTTATTTAGACGCATTGAGAATCTTACATTCTTTCCTCGGTACAGTAGTGTTAAACTCATATTGACTTCTTAATACTTTCTTTACAACTCACAGCAGGTCAAAATTTAGGTTAATCATTATGGCGCGAAGACCAAAAGTTCCCAAAAATATGTCAACGCTATTCCATTCGACGACTGGCACTTTGGCACAAATTCAGGTAAAAACCAACTCTTTGAGTTTATTGTCTAATATTGTACGACAAATATGCCCCGACCTACCAGAGGATGCGTTCAATATTGTTAATTTTCTACAATCTACTTTAATTATTGAAGTAAAATCGCCTGTTTGGGGGCAGAGGTTACAATTTGAACGTAATAATATATGCCGACAACTCAATGACGAAACTCAAGGGCAGTTTACTAAAATTGATATAAAAGTAAATCCTCAAGGTCACCGACAAACACCGAACCAAAAAACATATGAATATATTGAGTCAGTTAATAATAAAAGTTCAGTGCAAAATATTTCGACAACAACAGCTTCACACTTATTAGACATTGCTGAAAAAGCCCCGAAAGGTTTAAAAGAAAAATTACAAAGACTCGCGGCCAATGCCAGTAAACGAAATAAATAATCTATATAACCTAAACTGATAAACATATAAAACATACGTTCCTTCACGTCCTGTGATCGCAATATACCGTTCGTCCTAAACAAAAAAAACCGAGTCAGTGCTCGGTTTTTTGTTAATAAAGGTGTATCGTTAAATCAAAAAACTGCAGTATTAACCTCTTGATATTCTATAGGTGCAGATGCCTTATCACCTTCATAAGTCACCCATTCCCATGAATTTTTTTGTTTGAATACTTCTCTAAGCAACATGTTGTTCAAGCCATGACCTGATTTAAACGCATTTAACTCGCCTAATATACTTGCACTGCCCATATATAGGTCGCCAATGGCATCAAGTATTTTATGCTTCACAAATTCATCATCGTAGCGTAATTCATTTTTATTCAACATACGATATTCATCAAGTACTATCGCATTCTCTAAACTACCACCTAAAGCAAGATTATGAGAACGGAGGAAATCAATATCTTTCATAAAACCAAAAGTACGAGCCCGACTGATCTCTTTAATAAAAGAACAGCTAGAGAAATCCATACTCATCGTTTGGCAGGTATTAGCAATAACAGGGTGATCGAATTCAATAGCAAAGTTAACTCTAAAACCTTCATAAGGGAGTAACTCAGCCCATTTATCACCTTCTTCCACACGAATTGCTTTTTTAATACGGATAAAGCGCTTGGCTACATTTTGTGTTTCAATACCAACAGACTGAATCAAGTAAACAAAAGGTAAGGCACTACCATCCATAATAGGTATTTCAGGGGCATCAACATCAATAATTAAATTATCAATACCTAGGCCAGCGACTGCTGATAATAAATGCTCTACGGTAGAGATTTTTACTAATTGATCGTTAACTAAACAAGTACATAAGGTTGTTTCACCCACAGCTTCAGGCGTCGCTTTGATATCAACCACTGGGTCAAGATCAACACGACGAAAGACAATACCGGTGTTTGCTGGCGCAGGACGGAGAGTAACCTGTACCTTTTCACCTTTATGTAATCCAACACCTAAGGTTGAAACGCTTGTTTTTAATGTACGTTGCTTAATCATATTAGCCTCGTTTCTCTACTTATATATTGCTTTTTGTTTCTGTCACTTACATTTAAACGTTACACTTAAGAATAAGATAATGACCTAGCTAAATTACCCAACTTGACAGGTATGCTTTTTTAGCTGACGTAATATAACAAAAATAGCGAGTAAAATCAAAAATCACTACTTGTTACTATCATTTTTTTATACTTAGCAACCCATTACTGGCTCATATAAATTTCTAATATCAATCGAGTTATTGGCAATTTAGTCAGCTTGCTTACGTAAAAATGCAGGGATATCTAAATAATTATCTAAATCTGCATGCGCAACTTTTTGAACATTACTGTCTGTCATTGCAATGGGCTCTGCAGCCATATCTACTTGTGGTGCTGCTGGCGTATAATCACCACCAACAACTCTTGGCTCAACCATAGGGATAGGGTTAACCAATGTAATATCTGGTTTAATTTCTGCGCCAATACCTGTAGCAACAACCGTTACGCGAAGCTCTTCTGTCATTTCAGGGTCAATAACTGCACCAACAACTACCGTAGCATTTTCACTGGCAAACGCTTTTACCGCATTACCAACCGTTTCAAATTCATCAATGCTAATATCCATACCGGCCGTAATATTAACTAAAATACCGCGTGCGCCGGCTAAGTCAACATCTTCAAGTAAAGGGCTAGAAATTGCAGATTCTGCTGCTTCTTCTGCACGGTCTGGACCTGAAGCAATACCCGATCCCATCATCGCAGTACCCATTTCTGACATTACTGTACGTACATCAGCAAAATCGACGTTTATTAAACCCGGTCGAGTAATTAACTCTGCAATACCTTGCACTGCACCTAATAAAACATTATTGGCTGCTTTAAAAGCGTCTAATAAACTTGTTCCTGGACCAAGTACTTTTAACAGTTTTTCGTTAGGAATCGTGATCAGTGAATCAACACTTTTGGCTAACGCCTCAATTCCTTGGTCAGCATAACTCATGCGTTTTTTTCCTTCGAATGGAAAGGGTTTAGTCACAACGGCAACCGTTAGTATACCCATTTCTTTCGCTATTTCAGCAACAACAGGCGCAGCTCCTGTACCTGTACCCCCCCCCATACCTGCGGCGATAAAGATCATATCTGCACCCTTAAGCGTTTGCATAATAGTTTCGCGATCTTCTTCTGCTGCTTGACGGCCAATATTAGGGTTAGCGCCCGCACCTAAACCTTTGGTTACATCTGCACCTAATTGTAAAGTGACATTAGCTGATGAATTACGCAGTGCCTGTGAATCAGTATTCGCTGTAATAAACTCTACACCTTCAATGGTTTGAGTTACCATGTGTTCTACAGCGTTGCCGCCACCACCGCCAACACCAATGACCTTTATAATGGCTTCTTCATTATGGTCTTCCATTAATTCAAACATTTTCTCTCTCCGTTTTTTATTAAATGTGTCAGAATAAATTCTGACCTATAAAAATTTTTACTTAACCACATTTTTAAAATAAGTTAAAATTCACCTTTAAACCAAGCATGTAACCTTGACCACAGTCCAATTACACCTGCAGAACTTTTATTTTCTTGAGTGCCTGACTTATGCGCTTGCATACCGTAATGCAATAAACCAACAACTGTGGCATAACGTGGATCATCTACATATTCTTTTAGACCTTGTACTGCTAACGGTGACGCTATTCGTACTGGCATTTGAAAGACTTCTTCGGCAAACTCCACCACACCTTCCATTTTTGCTGTCCCGCCAGTTAAGACATAGCCAGCAGCAATTTGATCTTCTAAACCGGCTTCACGAACTTCTTCTTGAATTAATTCAAATAATTCCTGATATCTGGGTTCAACCACTTCAGATAACGTATGGCGCGACATAGTACGAGCCGGACGACCACCAACACTAGGTACTTCAATACTTTCTTCCATGCTAACTAAATGTCTTAAAGCGCATGCATATTGCACTTTAATATCTTCCGCATGGCTTAATGGTGTACGAAAAATTTTCGCTATATCACTCGTCACTTGATTTCCTGCAACAGGAATAACCGCTGTATGACGCAGTGCGCCACCAATGAATATTGAAATATCCATCGTACCTGCACCCATATCAATCACACAAATACCAAGCTCTTTTTCATCATCCGTTAATATCGAGTAGCTTGACGCTAAGGCAGAAAAAATAAGGTTGTCTGCATTTAAATTGCAACGTTCAACACATTTAACTAAATTTTTAGCCATGTCATTAGCACACGTTACAATATGTACTTTAGCTTCCATACGAACGCCCGACATACCTATGGGGCTTTTAATGCCATCTTGGCAGTCGATACTAAATTCTTGTGGCAACACATGTAACATACGACGTTCAGCTGAAATAGGGACACTGCGTGCAGTATGAATAACATTGTCAACGTCTTCTTGGGTAACTTCTTTGTCGTTAATAGGCACCATGCCATTTTCATTTTGACAACTGATGTGCTTCCCTGAAATACCCAAATAAATTGAACTAATTTGGTAGTCAGCCATCAATTCAGCTTCGTTAATAGCACGTTGCACAGATTGAATAACTAAATTCAAATCATTAACGCCACCTTTGTCCATACCACGTGCAGGTTGATTACCAACACCAACAATACTTAATTGATTATCAGGCGTGATTTCGCCAACCGCGACGGAAATTTTTGATGTGCCAATATCTAATCCTACGACTAAATTTCTTTCTGTAATTTTAGACATTAAGGGTGAACTCTTTTGTTAGTCGCATAAATATGTCGCTGGTTTTTTGTTGGGTTTGTAATTTCTTACTTAAGGGTAAGTTAGCTGCTGATTTCCAGCCAACTGCCAATCCTGTATCATACCGTAAATCAATATAATCCACCGCTTGTTTTAACTGTTTTTTATGATTATTTTGCTGTTTTGATTGATCTTCTAAGTGAGTTTTAATAAAAGGGTACACATCCATAAATCTTTGCACGCGTTTTACGCGTTCTTCGCGGCCTAAATTCAACATAACACCGTCATCCAAGGTAAGTTGCCATGAAAAACGCTCGCTAAGCACAAGCTCATCAATCGCTAAATTTCTATACTCAAGTAAGTCGTTTAAATTAGTAAAATTCTCTAACGCTAATAACTCGCTACCTTCTGGACCAAAAAATTGTGGTAAAGCTTGTGTTAGTTTTCTATTGTCCGCTTGAAACGCCTTGCCAAACTGATTCAATAGAAAATCACCATTCCATAAAGCTACAGGCGTTTGATCGACAACATAAATTTTAACTTCATTAGGCCATTGTTTTCTTACTGCAACAGAATAAACCCAAGGTAAAACAGAAATTTGACTTTGGATCTCATTGACATCAACTTGAAAGAAGTTACCTAAGTTAATATTGTTCATCGCAGTCAATATATCTGTACGTTTGGTATAAGGCATCTCACCACTTATCACCACTGAATTCACGGGTAAATTCTCTTGATCCATCAACTCGTTCGTCAACCACCAAGCAAGACTGATCAAACTAATAAGCACACACAAGAAAAACGCCAAGCCAAGGCCAAACGATAATGCTTGTTGATTCACTGAAATGGGTTGCTTATTTTTCATATTTTATTGGAATAAATCCCAAGCCATGTTAATTAATACTTAATACAACAATGCGTTCAACCAATTCGCTAAAGGTTAAACCATGTACTTTCGCCGCTTTTGGCACTAATGACGTTTGTGTCATTCCAGGCACAGTATTAACCTCCAATACTTGCCAATGCCCTTCGCTGTCTTTCATTAAATCGACACGTCCCCAACCACTTGCACCCGTTGCTTTGAATGCTTTTAGTGAAAGCCCTTTAATATACAATTCTTCTTTTTCACTTAACCCACAAGGACAATGATATTGAGTACTCGTTGACTTATATTTAGCTTCATAATCATAAAACTCTCGTGGTGTTTCCATATGTATTGCGGGCAGTGCTTCATCACCTAGAATTGCGACGGTATACTCAGGTCCATCAATCCATGCTTCAACTAAAACATCACCGTCAAAACCAAAAGCGTCAACTAAGGCGTTATCTAACTTCTCCGGCGAATCTGCCATTGCCATACCTATACTCGACCCTTCATGAGCCGGTTTAACCATGACTTTACCGCCAAGTGCATTGAGTTGTTGCTCAATATTCAACTCACAAAAATCTGCTTTAGTTACCACAGAAAAATCAGCAGTGGGTATACCGCAAGCTTTAAATATTTGTTTGCTACGCACTTTATCCATGGATAAAGCCGAGCCTAAAACATTGGAGCCGGTATAACTGATGCCTAATGACTCTAATGCACCCTGCAAACAACCATCTTCACCACCACGTCCGTGTAAAGCGATAAACGCATGCTTTATGTTTTGACTAACCAAGGTGGTTAATGGCACCTCTTTAGTATCAATTAACCGTACAGTAAAACCTGCTTGCTCTAACCCTTGTGCAATCGCTTTGCCTGAGTTGAGTGATACATCGCGTTCAGCTGAATTACCACCATAAAGTACCGCTAGTATTGCTTGCTTTAATTCAGCTAATTTTATTGTTTTTTGAGACATTGACATTTCTTTACCTACTGTATTTGCAATAACGAGTTTGAGCATAGGTCTCGTGCTACAACACCAATATTGCCCGCACCTTGAGTAATAACCATATCGTTATCTTGCAACTGTGCAGCAAGTAACGTTGGCAACATCTCAACATCACTGACGTAAATAGGTTCAATTTGACCTCTATTTCGAATTGAACGAGTTAAGCTTTTACTATCGGCTGAAACGATTGGCGCTTCGCCCGCAGAATAAACATCTAATAAAAACAGGCAATCGACTTCTGATAACACTTCAACAAAGTCTTCGTATAAATCACGCATACGTGAATAACGATGCGGTTGAAAAATCATCACCAATCGTTTATCTGGCCAACCTGCTCGCATCGCTAAAATAGTGGCTTTAACTTCACTTGGATGATGACCATAATCATCAACTAGTACCATATTACCGGCTTCAGTAGTTAATTGACCAAGCTGTTCAAAACGACGGCCTATACCCTCAAATTCCGCTAAGGCTTGGCAAATAGCTTCGTCGTTTATTCCTTCATCTTTAGCAACCGCTACACCCGCAAGTGCATTAAGCACATTGTGCTGTCCGGGTAAATTCACACTCATTTTAAGCGGAGATTGACTCTCTATTTCTACAGTGAAGTAACTCACACCACCCTCTTGCTGATAATTAACCGCACGTATGTCAGCATCTTCAGAAAAACCATAGGTAATCACTTGTCGGCTAATACGTGGTAATAATTCACGAACTACCGGGTTATCAATACACACCACAGCTAAACCGTAAAAGGGTAAATTATGTAAAAACTCAATATAAGTGTCTTTGAGCTTTTCAAAATCACCTTGATAAGTTTCCATATGATCTTCATCAATATTGGTAATAACTGAGACCATGGGCTGTAAGTGCAAAAATGATGCATCACTTTCATCTGCTTCCGCGACCAAATATCGGCTACTACCTAACCTGGCATTAGTTCCTGCACTATTGAGTAAGCCCCCAATAACAAAAGTAGGGTCTAGTTGTCCTTTTGCGAATATACTGGCAATCAAACTCGTGGTAGTGGTTTTTCCGTGGGTACCGGCAATTGCAATACCATGACGAAAACGCATCAATTCGGCTAACATTTCTGCACGACGAACAATGGGAATACGTTCAGCCTTTGCCGCTATTATTTCAGGATTATTCTGATCGATAGCTGTTGAAACCACGATAACACTCGCGCCAACAACATTTTTACTTGCATGGCCAATAGTAATATCCGCACCAAATTTAGCGAGACGTTTGACCACGTCGTTTTCACCAATATCTGAGCCAGAAATTTGATACCCTTCATTCAATAACACTTCGGCAATACCACCCATGCCAGCGCCACCGATGCCAACGAAGTGGATCCGTTTCACTCGGCGCATTTCGGGTACTTTAACATTACGCGTCTTCATCGTGTTTTGGTTTATTGCGTTTTGATTCATTGTTTTTGGCTCATGTTATTACTCATTTTCTCTATTTAGTTCTTATTGCTGCATACTAATTTCTGACAAAGGCTGGCAACTTTATCCGTTGCATTAATATCCGCAGCGGTAAAAGCCGACTGCGCCATATTATTTAAAATTTGAGATTCACTGAATAATTCACTTAATAATTTAGTTAAGCTGTGACTCGTTAAGTCATTTTGCTTAACTAAAATGGCACCTCCATGAGAAGCTAAGTATTGAGCATTTTTTACTTGGTGATCATCAACTGCGTGAGGCAAAGGTATAAAAATAGCGGGCGTTGCTGCCATCGCTAGTTCAGATACCGTTAATGCTCCTGCTCTACAAATAACAATATCAGCCCATTGATATGCCGTAGCGATATCCTCAATAAACTCTGTCACCCGCACCTGCTCATTAGCTATATATTGTTGGTTATACGCTTCAATCACTTCTTTTTGTTTACCTTTACCTGTTTGATGCCATAGTTTAAATGGTAATTTACCTTTAATGCTGCTCGTTTTGTGGTCCAATTGAGTAAAACTTATGGGTACGATTTGATTTAAGACCTGTGCTCCTAAACTGCCCCCCACGACCAAAATATTATGACTTTTTTTAGCCGTGTCTTCACTAATGTTATGTTCTAGTTGATGTTCTACATACTCGCCAATACTTGCTCTCAAAGGGTTACCCACCACTTCTACAGTAATATTACTTTTAAAAGCATCTGGAAAAGCGCAACATACTTTAGTGGCAATGCGCGCTAACAGTCGATTAGTTAATCCTGCAGCGGCATTTTGTTCATGTACGATTAAAGGTTTTCTCATTAACCACGCGGCTAAACCACCAGGGGCACTGGCATATCCCCCCATACCTAAAACCACATCAGGTTTTATGGTGTTAATAACACTGAATGCTTGTAACAATGAGTTCACTAATTTAAACGGTAATTTCAACCAAGCGACAAAGTTTTTATGACGTAGACCACTAATATTTATAAAAGAAATATCATAACCATGCTTAGGCACAATGTCAGCTTCCATACGATCAGCCGTACCTAACCAATGAATATGCCAACCTTCACTTTTTAATTTATCTGCTACGGCAAGCCCCGGAAATATGTGACCACCGGTTCCTCCTGCCATCACTAGCAATGTTAAAGCCTTAGGAGTACGAGTGTTATTGGTCATTTATCTCTCCCACGCTTTTTTCTTTACTTTTCGCTGAGGTTGCTTGAATACTTTGCATGCGCAGTTCGTGATCGATACGAATTAAAATAACCACCGCAAGTGTCATGATAATCATAGAACTACCACCATAACTTATCAGTGGCATAGTTAAGCCTTTAGTCGGCACTATACCGGCACTGGCGCCAACATTTACTGCCGCCTGAAAACAGACCCAAATACCAATAGCATACGCGAAAAAACCTTCAAAAAACTTCTCTTTAGCGAGTGCTTTTTTTCCTAACATTAACGCTTTAAAGACCAACACCATGCTCAATAACAAAATAAAGGCTATACCGATAAAGCCCATCTCTTCTGCTAACACTGCCATCACAAAATCGGTATGTGCTTCAGGTAAATATTCTAACTTTTGAATGCTATTTCCTAAACCCTGACCAAAAATCTCACCTCGACCATACGCCATAAGTGACTGAGTTAACTGGTAGCCACTACCAAAAGGATCTTGCCATGGATCTAAAAAACTAGTAATACGACGCCAGCGATAAGGTTCAAACACAGCTAACATAGATAAAAGAATAACACCGACTGATGCCAAGCTAATAAATTGCCAAAGTTTCGCACCCGCTAAAAACAACAAACCAAACGTAGTAACAAACATCACAATAATGGTGCCTAAATCAGGTTGCCTTAATAACAAGCCAGCTAAGATAGCAAACACAACTAAAGGCTTAGCAAAACCTCGCCAATCTTCCATGACTTGGTCGCGGCGGCGCACTAAATAAGCGGCTAAATAGCAAAAGAAAAATAACTTCGCGGGCTCTGCTGCTTGTACCGTAATAGGGCCCAGTACAATCCAACGCGTTGAACCATTAACCGAGCGCCCAATAAGCAAAACAGTGACCAACAAAAATATGCCAAACATTAAGAGGTAACTACTATTTTTTTGCCACCAAGCCATTGGTATTTGTAACGCGACTCCGGCGACACCTAAACTTAAAACGATATATATGGCATGACGAATAACAAAGTGAAAAGGATTATTAAACAAGCGCTCTGCCACAGGCATTGAAGAGCTTGCAACCATGACCAAGCCAATCATATACATAACTAGCGCTATCACAATAAAGGTACGATCAAAAACGGTCCTGTCATTGTTTACACTGGGTAAACTAAATTTATTAAGTGTAGTGAACTTGTTAGCTAAGCTGCCTCTCATTTTTTGAAAAAAAGGCAATTGCATTTGGCTTTCAGTGCTAGAGGTTGATGTAGTCATTAACTTGCTCCCGTGACTTTCGTCACAGCAGCAATAAATTGCTCACCGCGGTCACTGAAGTTTTTAAACATATCTAAACTAGCGCAAGCTGGAGATAACAAGACAACATCACCTGTTTTAGCAATTACCTTTGCTTTTTTTACCGCGGCTAATAAGCTCGTTACCTTATTAACCTTCTGCGCTAATTTCGCAATTTTATCACCATCTTTACCTAGCGTAATCACCTGACTAACATGTGCGGCTAATGGATCAATTAATGGTGTAAAATCAGCGCCTTTACCATCGCCACCCGCAATTAAAATCAATTTTTGTTTGTCGCCATTTTTTGATGTTAGTATTTGTGCTAAACCATTAATTGCAGCGATAGTTGCGCCAACATTAGTCGCTTTTGAATCATTGATCCAAGTAATACCATCATCACTGATAATTTTTTGACAACGATGTGCTAAACCAGTAAACCCAGTCAAGCTATTCACCATTGCCGTTAGCGGCCAACCCGCGCTATAACCAAGGGCTAAAGCGGCTAAATAATTTAACGCATTGTGCATACCTGCTAGTGGTAGTTCATTTAACGTGATTAAGTTTTGCTCGGCAAAAGCTAATGTCGCTTTACCGTTTATCTGTGTCACGCCAAACTGATTTTTAGTAGGCACATCACTACCAAAAGAAAGGACGGGCTGAGATTTATTAACAACATTAGTGCCTTTATCATCACGGTTAATAATGGCTAATTTACCTTGAGGATAAATACGTTGTTTAATACATTGATAATTTTCCATGCTCTGATGACGATCGAGATGGTCATCACTAACATTTAATACACTAGTAGCGATCGCTTGCATACTGCATAATGTTTCTAGCTGAAAACTCGATAGTTCTAAAATTAACAATGCGGGTAAACAAGTGTTTTCACCCGTTGTTTCTTTGGTGAAAATATCTAAGACTGGCTGGCCTATGTTACCGCCAAGTTGAGCATTAACCCCTAAACTATTTGCTAAATAAGCAAGTAATGAAACTACAGTAGATTTACCATTTGACCCCGTTACCGCTAATATTTGAATCGGGTTACTATCCACTTGATTAATACGCTCGTTATTCAGTAGACAAAATAGCTCAACATCACCCATAACCAGACAATCAGCTGAAATATATTGTGCTATGTCATTAATTGCACGATCAATACCTGGGCTGATCAAAATAATATCCGCATTAGCAATTAATTCACTGTCCCATCGCCCTAAGTGTAAGCTAGCACCAGAGAATTCTTCACGAAATTGGTGTTCATTGTATTTTGCAGAAAAAGGTTGAGGTCGTGAATCATTAACAGCAAAGTACAAACCTTGAGCACTAAGATAGCGAACACAAGACATGCCGGTGATGCCAGCGCCTAGCACTAGAATTTGTTTATCTTTAAACTCTGTTAATAATGTCATTTTTACCTTTTCTCTTACTTTTTACTATTTACTATTTACTATTTACTATTAATTTCAAGGTTATTAGCTCGATACTAGCAACTCAAAACTTAATCCGACTTCGCCTAGCGAAGTTTCAGTGTTGCTAATCCAATCAACACTAAGATAAATGAGATGATCCAAAAGCGCACAATGACTCGTGGTTCAGGCCAACCTTTTAATTCGTAATGGTGGTGAATAGGTGCCATACGAAAAATTCGCTGACCACGCAATTTATATGAGCCAACTTGCAAAATTACCGAAACTGTTTCCATAACAAAAACGCCGCCCATAATAAAGAGCACTAATTCTTGCCTCACTAAAACAGCAATGACCCCTAATGCAGCACCTAAGGCTAAGGAGCCAACATCGCCCATAAAAACTTGTGCCGGGTAAGTGTTAAACCATAAAAAACCTAAACCTGCACCCACAATGGCGGTACAAAACACCACTAATTCTGAAGTCATGGCGATATAAGGAATATTTAAATAACTGGAAAAGTTAACATGACCGGTAACATAAGCGAATAACGCTAAAGCGCCGGCAACCATAATAGTTGGCACTATCGCTAGGCCATCTAAACCATCCGTTAAATTAACCGCATTACTCGTCCCTACAATGACAAAATAGGTCATCACAATATAAAAAATGCCCAATTGTGGCATAACGTCTTTAATAAACGGAATGAGTAAAAATGTTTGCTCTGGGTGTGATATTTGATATAAAAATATTGCTGTGGTTAAACCAGCGACGGTTTGCCAGAAGTATTTCCACTTAGCGATTAAACCATTAGAATCTTTTCGGATCACTTTGCGATAATCATCAACAAACCCAATTGCGCCAAAACTTACCACCACAAACAGTACAACCCAAACATAAATATTATGTAAATCGGCCCACAGTAATACACTAAGAACAATCGCGGCTAAAATTAAAATACCGCCCATCGTTGGCGTACCCGATTTTGATAAATGACTTTCAGGACCATCACTACGAACTGTTTGCCCTATTTGCATTTTTTGCAGATAGCGAATTAACTTAGGACCAAAATAAAGAGAAATAAATAACGCAGTTAACGTACTGACAATTGCACGAACGGTTAAGTAAGAGAAAACATTAAACGCACTATAGTATTGTGTTAAATATTCAGCTAACCAGTGTAACATTACGCATTACCCTCAGAAACGTGGCAAGCGTTTTTTTCATAACGATTAGTATGCCAGCTAATTATATCTTCAACGACATGTTCCATATGAGCGCTACGTGAGCCTTTAACTAAAATATTAATATTGGATTCCTGGTTTTGATTTTTTTCTGTGAGCAGTGAAAATAAGTATGCTGATAATTTTATACGATCGCTAAAGTGTGAACTCATTTCTTCATTCTTGTGAGCAAAAGCATCACTCGTGTTTTGGCTTAGTACACCGAGAGTAAGTAAAACATTAATTCCTTGTTCTTTGGCAAAGAGACCTACGTCTTGATGGTAACTACGTGCTTCACTACCAAGCTCAGCCATATCACCCAAAATTAATATTTGTTTGCCTGAATAAGTGGCTAATAAAGAAATTGCTGCTTTAATTGATTCCACATTTGCATTATAAGTATCATCAATTAGCTTTATTTTTTGAGTTGAATTTTTATTTGCTAGATGGTGAATGTTCAATCGCCCTTTTACTTGCTTCATTTCAGCTAAACCCAGGCGAATATCTTGTAAACTTGCGCCGCATTCAATGGCTGCAGCCGCAGCAGCAACAGCATTGCAAACATTATGACTACCCGGCACAATGAGTTTTATTGCACAGTGACCAAGGGATGTTTGTAAATCAAAACTAGCACAGCCGTTGCCATCTAAACAAACGTTACGGCTATAACAATCGGCGTTCACCGCGCCATCATTTTCCTCCACATCAGTACATTTAGTATTAGCACAGGAAAATGTGCGAACTTTTTTATCTGTTAAACGCCACTGCCATTTGCTTGTATATTTTGTGTCTTGATTATAAAGCGCAATACCATTCGCAGCTAAGCCAGAAAATATTTCACCTTTAGCACGCGCAACACCACATAAATCACCAAAACCTTCTAAATGTGCTGCAGCAATATTGTTGATCATGGCAACATCGGGTTTAACTAATTCTGTAGTATAAGCAATTTCACCAATATGATTCGCGCCCATTTCTATTACCGCAAAATCATCATTTTGCGTTAAGCGCAGTAACGTTAAGGGCACACCTATATCGTTATTAAAATTTCCATTCGTCGCTAATACTTTACCTAATCGAGATAAAATAGCTGCTAACATTTCTTTTACTGTGGTTTTACCACTACTACCTGTAATACCAATGGTTTTAGGCGCTACTTGCTGTTTCACATAAGCGGCTATTTTACCCAAAGCAATACGTGTATCATCAACAATGATTTGCGCAACATTCTTAGTGTTCAACTCATCAATTTGATGATCAACAATTAACACCTGACAACCGTTATCAACGACTTGTTGAGCAAAACGATGACCGTCAAAGTTAGGCCCTTTAAGCGCTAAAAAAGCATCTTTGCTCTTTTCTGGCAACTTACCTTCTAACTTCAACGCACGTGAATCAGTGATCAAATTGTCGATAGTGACTGTATTCAGTGATTCATCACAAAGTAACTGCCCATTCGCGGCTGTTGCTAACGTGGTTAAATCTAGTCTAATCATAATTGTTCACCTACTTTAAATGCAGGGTTAGCGTGGGTATGCTTAAAAAACTCCATCACGATTTTCCGTTCGTTATAGTCAATTTTCTCTTTACCTAAAATAATATAATCTTCATGCCCTTTACCTGCTAATAACACCACATCATCACCGGTAGCCTTTTTCAAGGTTGCCAAGACGGCTTGCTCTCTATCAACAATAACCTTGTGTTGTGCCTGTGGCGTTAATCCCTTTAAAATATCATCGATGATACTCATCGGCGCTTCAGTGCGCGGGTTATCATTAGTGATCACCAAGTAATCAGCATGCTTTTCTGCTACTTGTGCCATTAGTGCTCGCTTGCCTTTATCTCTGTCCCCGCCACACCCAAAAAGCACATATAAACTACCATAGCAATGTTGACGACAAGCCTTTAGCGCTTTTTCTAAAGCATCAGGTGTATGCGCATAATCAACGACCGCGGTTGGCGTTGCGAATGTAGTTGATAATGAGGGTTTGACCGAAAAGGCTTCCATACGACCTGCAATAGCCTTAATGCCAGTAATTTTTTGAGAGATATCTTCTAAGGAAATTCCTTCAATCAATAACACCGCAATTACTGCTAATAAGTTATCAATATTAAAATCACCCAATAAGGGGCTATGAATTTTAATGTCCCCAAGGTGTGTATTTAAAATAAAATTAACACCTTGGTTATGGTGCTCAATGGCATGACAGCTAACAAACTGGTTTGAATTTCTTACTAAATCACTGTGCCCATAAAGCCACAAGTTTTTTTGATTCTCCGGCCATGTTTTCAACCAGGTTTTAACTTGTGAATCATCAGCATTTAACACCGCAACTTGTTTATCGTTATGAATAAACAACTGTCTTTTTACAGCGGCATAATCAGTCATACTGCCATGGTAATCTAAGTGATCTCGGCTTAAATTAGTAAAAACGGCAATATCAAAAGCATTGCCGTTAATCCGATATTGGTCAAGCGCATGTGAAGAGACCTCCATGGCAAGGTGAGTTATTTTTTGTTTATTGAATTGGTTAAATAATTGCACTAAAGCAGTGGCACTTGGCGTAGTGTTTTCTATGGTTTGTAAATTATCCACCATACCTGTGCCATTGGTCCCTATAATTGCACAAGGCTTTTGACAACGTGTTAATATTTGTCCAAGTAACTGACTAGTACTTGTTTTACCATTAGTACCGGTAATGCCTATCATGGTCATATTTGCTTGTGGTTTTTGATAGTAAGTACTCGCAAAATTAAATAATTTTTTATTTAATTGGTAAAAACTCACCACCGCAACGTCTTGTTGAAAAACAATATTACCATGATCGTTTTTATCTACGCATTCAGCTAAAACTAAGCTAGCACCGTGGTTGATAGCACCCGAAATATATTTTCGACCATCAACAACATGACCAATAATGGCACAAAACACATCACCCGAGTTTAGCTGTCGAGAGTCATTAGTTAAGTCACCTAATCGGTTAGTTTGGGTAAAGTCATCCGGTAACTTGATAGCAAAATCATATAGCAGTTGTATCATAAATTGACGCGAAGGCTTAAACATCATTAGCCTCCGACGCACTTACGCGTAATTCATCAATCGTTTTTATTACTGTATTATTTTTTACCCTGTTATTTATTACAGTATTATGATGCGCTAACTTTTCATTGGCATCAGGCGCAACATTTAGTACCCGTAGCGCCCCTTTCATTACACGAGAAAACACTGGCGCAGCCACTTCTCCACCATGGTAAAGATCGCCACCGGGATCGTTAATAACCACAACTACCACAACTTTAGGATCAGAGATTGGGGCAACACCGGCAAATAAGCCCACATAATCGTTACCATAACCACCTGCTACCGCCTTAAAAGAGGTACCCGTTTTACCACCCACGCGATAGCCCGGGACTTTAGCTTTTTGTACATGCTCATCAACAACGCTTTCTAACATAGCCATCACCGCTTCAGTGTTCGCTTGAGAAAAAATTCGTACACCTTCGTTTACTTGTTCTGTTTTAACAATAGACAGTTCGCGCTTAATACCTCCATTGGCTAACGTCGCGTAAAAACGGGCTAGTTGCATCGGTGTTATTGCTAGGCCATAACCCCACGATAGCGTCGCTAACTCAAATTTTGACCATCGCGGCCGGTCATGCATCATGCCAGAGCTTTCACCAACCAAACCTGTACCGGTATCATCGGCAAAACCTGCATCAAAAAATTTATCAAGCAAAAAGTTTTTTGGCACTGACAAAGCAAGTTTAGTGGTGCCCATATTTGATGAGGTGACTAAAATTTCTTCAATTGATAGTTTACCCCGATTAATAGGGTCGTTAACCCGTCTACCGCCTAAACGCATCCAACCAGGACTAGTATCAATAACCGTATTAAGTTTAGCTGAGCCAAACTCTAATGCGGCTAATGCGGTAAGGGGTTTCATCGTTGAGCCGGGCTCGTAAATATCGGTAATGGCGCGATTACGGAAGCGGTGAATAGCCGTATTACGACGATTATTAGGATTATAAGATGGGCTATTTGCCATCGCTAATATTTCACCCGTATGGATATCGGCCACAACTACCGAACCAGAAGTCGCTTTAAAGGCCTGTACAGCGCCTTTGAGTTCTTGATAAGCAATTACTTGAATGCGCTGATCAATGGTTAGGGTAATATTTTTTGCTTCTTGGGACGCATCAACAGATAAAATTTCAATTTTACGACCTTGAGCATCTTTTCTAAAACGTTTGCTGCCCCCTACACCCGTAAGAAGTTGGTCATATACACGTTCAACTCCTTCAATCCCCTTATCATCCACATTGGTAAAACCAACAATATGGGCACTTATTTCACCGGTTGGATAAAAACGTTTTGATTCTTTACGCAGATGAATACCAGGGATTTTCAATTCACGAATATAATTAGCTATAGCGGGAGATATTTTTCGCTCTAAATAAACAAAGCGCTTTGTGGGATGACGTACCACACGAGTCGTTAATTCATTAACCTTTTGACCTAAAATATCAGCCAGTGCTTGCCAATGTTCAGCCATCATCAGGGCGTTATTATCCATAATGATTTTTGGATCAGCCCACACCGTTTCTACCGGTACACTAATGGCAAGTTCATCACCATTTCTATCTATAATAGAACCACGCTGCACTGTATTGGCAGCAACCCGCATTGAGCGCATATCTCCTTGCTTTTTAAGCATGTCCGGTTCGATTATTTGAATATAAGCACTACGTGCTAGCAATCCTGCATAAATCAAAACCACTATAGCCAGCACTACGTAATAACGCCATGCGATAGTGGTGGGTTGACTGCTGCGATTGCTTGCTTTTTTACTCACGCTTACACTCACTTCATTGCTCATTTAACTCATATTATCCAAGCTTTTTTGTTTGCTTGAAAATTATTTAACCTAACCGTTATTTTAACGTTATAATTATTTCTGACTTAGTATCTGGCCGCTTCATATTTAACAACTTCATTGCTTTACTTTCTATTGTGCTGTGTTCCGCTAAAGAGTTTTGCTCTAACAATAAATTACGCCATTCAATATCTAACTCATCTCGCTGGGTAAATAACTGCTCTAATTCACTGGTCGTTTGTCGGTTTACATGGGTGTAATAAATAACTAAAAATGCTGACATCACCACTAAAAGTAATAAAGCGTAACTAACAAAATGCTGTAAAATATCTTGCCAAATATCTAGCGTTAGCACGGATTTACGTTGCGCCGCTCTTTGATTTGACACAATTACTCGTCTATATGTTGTAAGCGTTTAGCAATACGTAATACTGAACTGCGCGAGCGCACATTGACTTCCACTTCACTTTGACTCGGCTTTAATCTACGACCTATTAATTCTAGCTTTTTGCCTTTATTTAACTCTTCTTCAGTAATCATCAAGCCACGAGGTACTTTTTTACCTTGTGAATGCTTTTTCATAAATTGCTTAACTAAACGGTCTTCAAGTGAATGAAAGCTAATCACCACTAAACGGCCACCTTCAGCCAACACAGTTAAAGAAGCCGCTAATACTTTTTCAATTTGCTCAAGTTCACTGTTGATATACATACGAATGGCTTGAAAACTTCGCGTTGCCGGATGCTTTTTTATTTCACGCTGTGGTGCTGTCGCTTTTATCAATTTAGCTAACTGACTAGTGCGGGTAAAAGGGGTTTCAACGCGCGCATCAACAATAGCATTGGCAATACGCCAAGCGTGTTTTTCCTCGCCAAAATTTCTCAACACCCAGGTAATATCTTCAACATCAGCAACCGCTAGCCACTGCTCTGCTGTTTGGCCACGAGTCGTATCCATACGCATATCTAACGGCCCATCTTTCATAAAACTAAAGCCACGTTCTGCTTCGTCTAACTGCGGTGAAGATACGCCTAAATCTAATAATATACCGTTCACTTTGCCAACTAAACTGTGCTTTTCGGCTATGTCAGCTAAACTGGCAAATCCTTCGTGCTCAATAAGAAAACGTTTATCATCTTTGAATTTTTCAGCCGCTGTAATAGCAGAAGGATCACGATCAATGGCAATTAATCGCCCTTGCGCTGATAATTTAGAAAGAATCAAAGACGAGTGACCGCCACGACCAAAGGTACAATCGATATAGCATCCATCGGGATCGATGTCTAAGCCATCTATCGCCTCAGCTAATAAAACAGAAATGTGTGTTTTATCTGGTTCCATATTGTTATTTTTATAACCTTTTTAATATAGTATTCTGTTTGACGCTACAAGGTATGACTAAAAATCACCCATAAATACTTTATAGTGATAAATCAAGTAAACGGTCTGTTAATTCAATTTCACCTGATTGTATTTTACTAATACCTTGCTGCATTTGAGCTTGCCATGCTGACTCACTCCATATTTCAAATTTTTTCAATTGACCGACTAAAATCACCGGTTTTTCTAACCCTGCATGTTGTCTTAACGGGCCGTTGAGTAATAACCGTCCATTTTTATCCATGTCACAATCAGTCGCATTTCCCAGTAAAACTTGCTGTAATAAGCGTTCTTGTGGATTCATACTTGATAAACTACAAAGTTTTAATTCAATTTCTTCCCATTCAGGCAAAGGGTAAAGTAACAAGCACGGGTGTTGAATATCAACAGTGCAGATCATCTTTCCTTGGCAATCGGCAAATAGCTCCTCGCGATACTTAGTAGGTACCGTGATTCTATTCTTGCTATCAAGCGTAATTGCGCTAGCGCCTCTAAACATAATATTTACTTATATCAACGTTGCTTTTGTTTAATATTTTGCCGTAATTGTTAAAAATCAACTTGAATGTGTCTCAAGGATCCACAATTACCCACTTTTTACCACATCGAACCATTCTAGTGACTAAAGTAAAGTTCTGTCAAGTAAAGATCAGTAAAAACATCAGTATGAGTACTGGTCATATAACCAGTAAAAATAAGGGGTGATAAAATAATTTTAGGAAGTTAATGAATTTGTGGACTTTTGTGGAGCAATATTTAAAAAAATGACGAAAGCGTGGTAAATAATTTTTAGGTTATTACATGCTTCTATATGAACCTATTGGACTTACTGTAAATATGCTATCGTCTAGTCCATCTATATACTCCTTAGGCTTATTTTTAACGATGTCATTTGAACTTGTACTTTTGTTCCTCGCAGGATTTTTTGGCGGTGTTCTGAACTCAATTGCAGGCGGCGGAAGTTTTATTACATTCCCCACACTTATCTTTGTTGGCATTCCTCCTATTATGGCCAATGCAACAAATACTTTTGCGTCATGCGCTGGTTATATGAGCGGTACTTATGCCTTTCGAAAAGAGATTGCTGACCATAGAGATGAACTGCTTCTAATATTAATAATCAGCTTAATCGGTGGTATTTCTGGTGCCTGGCTATTACTACAAACACCTCAAGCAGTGTTTCGAGAGGCTATTCCTTGGTTGTTATTATTTGCTACCGTCTTGTTTATTTTTGGCGGGCAGATTAATACAGGACTTAAAAAAATAGCATCAAATCACCGACACGCATCATCCATAGGGGGCATTTTACTGTTAATCATCCTTTTTGGGATATCAACCTATGGTGGCTTCTTCAACGCGGGACTGGGTATTATTACACTCAGCTATTTAGCATTAGCTGGCCACACAAATATCAATACCATGAATGGATTAAAACTATTAATCTCATCGACCGTATCGCTGATTGCCATCGCATTGTTTATTTATAATGATGTTATTGCCTGGTATGAAGGCACGATTGTACTATGTGGCACCTTAGCGGGAGGCTATGTTGCAGCGTATGTGTCACGCCAATTACCCCAAAAACAGGTTAGACGCTTTGTTATTTTGGCCAGTATTGCTACCACACTGTATTTCTTTTTTGATATTTATGCAGGTTAATTATTAAGGTAGCCGATTACCATTCACCACCTAATATTTAATTTACCTGTGTACTTTACTTAGGAGTTTATTAATAACGTCATTTCGATTACTCCTCCCTTCGACTGCTTCGCGCTCAGGGCGAACGGTAATAACTTCCACTTATCTCCGTTGATCCTGAGCTTGTCGAAGGAAGCTCGTCGATCATCCTAAGTCCTGAGCTTGCCGAAGAGCCGAAGGGCAAAAGAGGCCAAAACACTGCGGGGATGATGATATATAAAATTTTGTTTCAAATAAAAAACCCGCTGGAATCAGCGGGGATTAATTAACATACTATTCACTAGAAAGCAGTAATGCCTCTAAAACAGCTCATCATCAATAGCAAATAAACAATCACTGCCAGATTTTGCTGAAGCAATTAAAGACAATCTACGTGGTAATAATCGAGCAAAGAAATATCGAGCCGTATGCAGTTTACTTTGATAGAAGTCTGCACCGCTTTCACCATTACTCTCTTGCTGTAACAAAGAAACCTGTGCCATTTTAGCCCAAACAAATGCCATTGCCGTATAACCAAAGACATGTAAATAGTCATTTGCTGATGCACCTAACTCATTTATATCACTTTCTGATTTAGATAATAAATCAGTCGTTAATTCAGTTAAATCAGTTAACGCTCCTTTTAAAGGCGTAATAAATTCGTTCATGGCTTGATTATCTTTACTGCTTTCGATGAACGTAGTCACTTCATCAGTAAACACTTTTAACATAGCACCTTTTGAACTGGCTACTTTTCGCATCAATAAATCCATGGCTTGAATACCATTGGTGCCTTCATATATTTGAGTAATTCGAGCATCACGTACTAATTGTTCTTGGCCCCATTCACGAATATAACCATGACCACCAAACACTTGTTGACCCGCAACCGTATTTTCAAAACCTAAATCAGTAAAAAAGGCTTTAGCAATCGGCGTCATCAGTGCCGCTAACGTTTCTCCTTTAACTTGCTCTTCACCTTCACCATAAGTCGCGTAATCAAGTTGCATAGAAATATAACTAGCAAGCGCGCGTGATCCCTCATTCAATGCTTTCATATTTAAAAGCATACGACGAACATCACCATGTACCATGATAGAATCAGCTTCTTGATTAGGATTTTTAACGCCATTGGTTTTACTATCAAGCGCTCTACCTTGTATTCTATCTTTCGCGTACTCTAGCGCATTTTGGTAAGAGCGTACTGCCGCACTTAACCCTTGAATGCCCACACCAATGCGTTCAAAATTCATCATGGTGAACATGCAAGCTAAACCTTTATTTAGCTCACCAACTAAGAAACCTTGTGATTCATCAAAATTCATGACACAAGTTGCTGAGGCATGAATACCCATTTTATGCTCTATAGAACCACAACTCACATTGTTTGGCTCACCAAGTGATTCATCGTCATTGACACTAATTTTAGGGACTAAAAACAGGGAAATACCACGAGGACCAGCCGGCGCATCAGGTAATTTAGCTAATACTAAGTGAACAATATTTTCAGTAAGATCATGTTCACCACCGGTGATAAAGATTTTATTGCCGGTAATACTATAACTACCATCATCTTGTGGAATTGCTTTTGTACGAATAATACCCAAATCAGATCCAGAATGTGATTCAGTTAGGCACATAGATGCAGTCCAATCACCCGCATACATGCGCGTTAAATAACGTTGTTTTAATTCTTCACTGCCGTGTTTGGCTAATGATAACGCTGCACCCGCAGTAAGTACCGGAAAAAGCGCAAAAGAAATATCTGCACTATTTAACATTTCTTCATGCATCGCGGTTAACATTTTTGGCATACCCATGCCGCCATAATTAATATCACCACCAAGCGCAGTCCAACCACCTTCAGCATAGGTTTTAAACGCTTCTTTATAACCAGGAGCTGTAGTCACCACACCCTCTTTAAAGCTCACGCCAATTTCGTCACCTTGACGAGCAATAGGATCAATTTCTTGTTCAGCAATTTTGGCGCACTCTTGTAAAATAGCCTCCGCAGTGTCCTTATCAACTTGCTCGGCTAATTTAGGTAGTTTTTGCCACATTTTATCCGCTTTAAATACTTCATAAAGCAAGAAACTCATATCTGTTAACGGAACTTTATACTCAGCCACAACAACTCCTAATTTATTTGTTAAATTGTAATTAACTTACTTTGTTTTATTGGCAAACAAGCTAAAATAAAAACAAGTAATTAAAACGCTTGTTTGAATATACCTTAATAACAGAAAAAGTAAAGTATTAGGCCACATAATCTGTCTTTAACTTGATGTTTTACCAAAAACAACGTTAGAGTAAATACAACTCTAAAACGAATATATCCATGATAAATCAATGTATTTAGTTCATCGTACATATCTTAGCTAACTATTATTTAGTATCCTAAATAATTACTACACAATTTATAAACTACCAATGAAAGGCTATACGTTAATGTTATCCACTTTATTTAAAGCAAAACCTATCATTGATGAAGAAAGCAAAGAGTGGATTTTTGATACCTTTGCTTGGTGTATCGATCAACTTGATGGTGACTTTTTTCACAATAACAGTGAGTTGATATTACCTAACAATTCTTTCTATCCGGGTAGTTCAAGCAGTGTAGAAGAAATGGCAGAATCCATTTTTACAAATACCCTGAAGTACACAGGGATGACGTCATGGCCAATTAAGCTAATGCCGTTGCAGAACTTTACCCAAAAGCCAATGCCTCGTCTCTCTTTTGAATCAACACTGCGTGGTGAAAGTGCTAAGATAAACGCTAGCATCAGCGATAATGAAAGTTCTCACGTTAATCGTGAAGTCAGTTATAAAGTTGAGGGTGAGGAAGTAGTTCCCACAATAGACATTGCTTTTCACGCTAGCCAGCTTAACCAACCGCAAGATTTAATTGCCTACTTAGTTCAAAGACAGGCGGGTATTTTAGTTAACCAAAATGGCGCTAACACCTCAACTAATACCTCTGGAATAAGTACCTCTGGCGTGCCAGGGGGCAATGAAGTACTAGCACAAACCATTGATTTAGTGGCCTGTTTTATGGGCTTTGGCGTTATTTTTGCTAATACCGCTTACCAATTCAAAGGGGGTTGTGGTTCGTGTAACGATAGAAGCCTGAACCGACAACCTGCATTACCTGAGTTAGAAACCGTTTACGCATTAGCATTATTTAGTGTTATGAAAGGGATTGATATTAAACCGATAAAGAAAGAGCTAAAGTCTCATTTATATAAGCCTTTTCGCCAAGCACACAAAGAAATAACACGCTATTTGCAACAAACGATAAATCCTAAGCATACACCACTAATCGCCGCTAGCAAGCTATAAAGTAACGGGTATTTAACGAGTAGATAACAGCAAATACAACGAGCACTCGTGACGACTTGCTAACGCTTCCAAAATACGTTTATTAACGCGCCTACCATGATTAATCCACCGCCCATAATTGTGGTGGCCATTGGTACTTCACTAAAGTATGCCCAACCTATAAATACCGAAAACAATACTTGCACGTAGGCATAAGCGGTGGCTTTGTTCGCGTCAGCGCAATGTAGTGCTTTGGTTAACCCCACCTGCCCTACTTGGGTGAATATACCTATTAAAATCAATAAACCAGTCGCCGCTAAACTAGGCACCACAAAATCACTGCCTAACAGAATCATTGAAACAGGAAACGCAACCAGAGGAAAGTAAAAAATAATAACTGAACTATCATCAGTTTGGGTCAATTTTTTGACAATAATATAAGCAACAGCACTACCAAAAGCCCCGAGTACTCCCGTACCAATACTTAACCAGGGATAATGAACCACGCTGTCTAATGGTATATTCGACTGAGCTAAATTGGGTTGAATGATGATGAATAGGCCAAGTAAGCTGATGAAAATACAAGCCATGGTTGATCGCTGTATGGTTTCTTTCAAAAAAAACAACGCTAGCATAGCGGTAAACACCGGGTGCAAATATTGTAACAAGGTCGCTTCGGCCAATGGTAAAGTTGTTATGGTGTAATAAACTAATATGAGGGCAAAAGAGCCAACGGTACCCCGCGCAATTAACAACGCTTTATTGTGCCCAAACAACGGGATTTTTTTACGCTTAATATCAACGTAACTAATGATACCCGAAACGATAGATCTTACGGCGACAATTTCGAGTACTGGAATACCCAAGCCGCTTACCTCTTTTACACAGGCAGCCATTAAGGCAAAACCTAATGCTGATATCAACATATACCAAACGCTCATTGGTATATGTGATGAAATAACTATGTCTTTCAAAGGGGCATTCATGCTGGTTTTTACTCTCTAATTATCCTCTACACCTATTAAATACAAAGGGATTTCTGCGTTTGTCTTTGTTTTGGTTGTTTCAGTCTATATCCAAACAAATCCACTAATTAAGTAGATTGGTGGATTTGTTTGTGTATCTTTGGGCGATAAGGCTTTTGAGAGTGTGTCAACATTCTCAAAACCATAACTGAATGTTATTCAAAGTAACAATATGGATAAACTCATAATACAGCAATCAGCGCACTTACCGCAAAGCGTTTTAAATACAATCCTGATAAAGCCCCTTTTATTACTGATGCGCCGCCTAGCTCCTTCTGAAAACAGATATCTATTTCTTTTATTCAGAATAACCAATAGAATGAAAACTATAGACTCCTTGTCTCACTTTTGTATTTGTAGTGAACAGCTTTAGGATTTTTCAAAGATGGCTAAAATAATAAAAATTCTTATCGTCGAAGATGATGAGGCAACCCAGTATATATGTGAATTCACACTCCATAATGAGGGGTATCAGGTTACTCTTGCGGCGAATATCGCCGAAGCGAGAACTGCACTGGCAAAGAAAAATTTTAATCTAGTTTTATTGGACTTAAATCTGCCTGATGGTAAGGGAATGAGTTTGGTCCGAGATTTCAGCTCGCAATCCTTCCTCATCATGACGGTAAGCGCCACTCCCCAAGAACGTTATCAGGGCTTTAAGGCCGGTGCTAGGGATTATTTGATAAAACCTTTCCATCCTGGGGAGCTGGTGCACCGGATAAAAAATCTGCTAGTAAATAAGCCGGACCAGTCTGAAAACAATCTCCAATTCGGAAAGTGTATATTGAACCTTGCCACCCATACCTTCACTCAGGCGGGCTATGTGGTTGAGTTGACACGTGGTGAGTTCGCGCTTTTAGCTGCGTTGGCTGGCGCCAAGGGTAGGATTATTAGTCGTGATACGCTACTCGAATCAATCGCCCGAGAGTCAGGGGACGGGCATCCTCGGACGGTGGACGTTTTGATCTCTCGATTAAGGAAAAAAATCGAAAACGAACCACGACAACCCAGCTATATTTTGACCGCACCCGGATTAGGATACCGTTTGGTAGATACCTTGTAGCCATGATGAGATCAATGGTAATAACGGCTCTGCTTATTATTTTCCTTTTGCCTCTAAAACCGCAGGCACAAGAGCATATACAGATCTTAAATGAGCAGCAGGACCACTACTCAATTGGACACCAGTTAACACTGTATGAAGATACATCGGCAGCTATGTCCATAGATAATATTGTAAACGCCTCTACTATTTTTTCACCCAGCCAAAGCGCTATGACCAATTTTGGTTTCACTGACTCCGCAATATGGGCTCGGTTCCAGCTCCGTAACGATAGTCCTCGTTATGAGTGGTGGCTTGAGGTTGGACACTCCCGCCTAGAAAACCTGACCTTGTATCAGTTAACACCTCAAGGCTGGCAAGAACAAAATAGCGGTACAACAAAGCTTTCCGATGAACAACCATTAAATATTCGCAGCAACCTGCTCCCTATTGTCATAGCACCGGGCGAGTCGCTGACTTTTTATTTACGGGTGCAGTCACGTACAGCGCTTTCTCTAGCTGTCAGCCTATGGAGACCTTCAGCATTCACCACATTTATCGAATTATATTCGTTTTTGAATGGCGCTAATTTTGCCATGATGATGAGTTTAATTCTCTATTCGCTGTTGATTTGGTTGCTACTACGTAAAGCGCTCTATCTTCAGTTCGCCCTATTTTCCTTCAGCGTTACTCTATTCTGGTTTTCGGTGGGCGGTTATTTTCATAAGTATATCGGACTACTTCCCCAAGGTGAGTCGATTAGAATTATCATATTTTCTCTTTCATTCGTTAACTTATGTTATTTAATCTTTGCACGAAATTTTCTACAAAGCCAACACTATACCCCCCTATGGGACCAATTTTTAAAACTGCTGGTAGGTATTACCATGCTCGAGATGGGTCTGTCCATCTGGAGTAACTTCAGTATTATAGCTCAGTTAATTATCCTAGTCGCATTACTCAGTAGCCTGATAATATTTTTAGTGGCTACCATCATTATATTTAAGGGCTATAAACCCGCTCGACAGTTCATCATGGTACAAGCTATTATATTCCCGTTTGCCCTCACAAAATCTCTCAGTGTGTTTAATATATTGCCCAGTATAACCGGCCAAATCTTGACCGTTATTGGCATCAGCATACTGATGCTTCTGCTGATGATGTCATCTAACCGCCAAATGAAATTGCTGGCTAACGAAAAGAAAGCAGCCCTTACCCAGGCCTTGAAGATAGAACACTCTATGGTTCAGGAACTTGAGAGTCAAGTGATCGAACGTACCCATAAACTAAAAATGGCTCAAACTCAGGCAGAACAAGCTAATATTGCCAAGGGCGAGTTCCTTGCGGTGATGAGCCATGAGCTGCGAACCCCAATGACAGCGATACTCGGTGCGGCGCAACTAATAGACACTACTCGTTTGAGTCAGCAAAACCAGCATTTGTTCAACAGCCTGAACCATGCCAGTAACCAACTAATAACACTCATTGACGATGTACTCGATTTAGCCAAAATGGATGTTGGACAACTAAAACTAAAAAATTACACCTTCTCGCCACAACACGTGTTGCTTGATGCAATAACACTACTTCAGCCCGCAGCTGAAAAACGTGGCTTAATCCTTAAACTGGCAACTGAAATACTGCCAAAACAGGTTCAAGGAGATGCTGTGCGTCTAGGCCAAATCATCACTAATTTGATAAATAATGCGATTAAATACACCGACCATGGCTCGATAACCGTAAGGGCAGAGCTGCTGGAACCCGCTGACGGCATCCTACCTATTTATATTTCGGTGCAAGATACTGGCTGTGGTATCCCTGAAAAAATGCAGTCGCGAATTTTTCAATCCTTTGAGCAAGTCAACAGCAGCAGCGATAGTGAACAAGGTTCCGCTGGCCTTGGCCTGGCAATTTGCAAACGCTTGGTAAACGAGATGAACGGCACTATCGGTGTAGAAAGCGAAGCGGGACAAGGCAGCCTGTTTTGGTTTACGGTAGACCTGTTACCGGCCAACACCCAAACCAGTGTATCTCAAGCCCATTTTAAGAGTTTAGAGCCGCTGCATATTCTACTGGCTGAAGACATCGATATGAACAGAGAAATCATTACGCTGCTGTTAACGCGAGACGGACATCAGGTTACATCTGTGGCAAGCGGACAAGAAGTGGTTGACTTGGTAAGCACCGAGGGGCCATTCGATTTGGTGCTTATGGACATACAAATGACGGGTATGGACGGTCTGCAGGCAAGCGCTCTGATCCGCCAACAACCTGACCAAACCCGTGCCGGTATCCCTATTCTCGCTTTGACCGCCAGTTCTACCCCGCAGATGAACGACCGTTGTCGCACGGCAGGAATGAATGCCCTAGTGAGCAAGCCCCTGTGCTTGCAGAGATTGTATACAACGCTCGCCGCTTGCACCAATATCCCAATGTCTCACTACTTAGAGGCCATAGATAAACAACAGATGTTGAACCCACTGGATAGTTTAACCGACGAAGAGTACAAAAGAATAACAGCAATTAGGCAGCAAACATTAACAGAGGAAGGCACCCGGTTAATGACCGCTTGGGCGTGCCAAGACTTGACAACTCTGGCCACAGCCGCCCATAAAATTGCCGGTTGCGCCGCCATGACCGGCTTGACTAAACTGTCAAAAATCAGCCTGCAATTGGAAGAAGCCGCCAGAACAGCTGATATTGAGCGACTTTATACCCTGATGGATTTGTATCGCAAGCATCGCACAAACTGAAAAATAATGGATAAAATACTCCCCTGTTAACACTGTATTAACAAGCGTTAACCCTCCATTTACCTCGCTGTATTATTATTATAAGTTCAAATTTGAAGAGACCTCTCTCTAAACGAATGGAATTACTTGGACTTAACTCATGAATTTAAAAAAAATACATTTTCTATTGGCAGGAATCACAGCATTAGCTTTGAGCAGCTATGTGGCAGCAGCACCGCTTAAGATACCTCAAAGTGACTCAGGGACTCTACTAAATAAAAATAGCCTTTTTGGGAAAAAATTATATAAGAAACTTAACTTGTCTAGAGCTGCGGTATGTCGAGTCGCACTTCCAAATCCGAAAGGGACCACCCCAAGGGTTGCTATAACTTCAGCGCGGTTGGCTGTCTGGGCTGAAGACCAAAAACCTACATCTGGTACTCCTAATATTTATCTGGGCAGGAGAGGTGATAAGAAAGTCACCCTAATTGGTCCCGCTCTAGATCCATACAACATGGGTGTGAACCAAAATTTTATTGAAATCAATGACCAGGTAGGTTCACACAAGCCGATGGGTATTGATAAATCAAATAAAGTACACTGGATAGGTCTAGGACATATGCATAAGCTGGGGGCGAGAATCAAATCATACCAAGATGGCCTATTCGATGGTGACGCGTTTTCGAAAATGAGCTTCAAGGTTAAAACCTTTAGACCTACTAAAAAGTTTGGAAAAAAGACTAAAAGAAATCAAAGGGATTTTCAGGTTGATTTACTAATTATCAAGTCTATTGGGAGAGTACGAGTTTACGGTGTTTGTTTAGGATAGAGAAAATGTAAGCGTACGGCAAAGTACATCTAAACAATAATTCGAGATCAGATTAAGTTACTTCAAACGTAACTACTCAGGTTGAAACTATTAATTCACCTACCCAGGAAGTAGATTCTCTGAAGTGGTCAGCTCGCTGACCGCTAAAGTTAAAACCCTTAAAGGTAAACTGTCAAAAAATAGCAACAATAGCAGTAAGCCACCCAGGGCAATCGCATATAAAATATTTGTAGCACTTTTAGTAATCAGCAGCCAAGCTTATGCTACCCCCACACACATTGGAATAATTTGCTTACAAGCAAGTGCAAAGGAACATTTACATGGATATTTCCCGCTTTTTTATGAACCACTGCTTGTTCAAACGCACCACAGCGGCTGCTTTATTTACGGTTATCTCATCCTATGCCCAGGCGACTAACGGCGTACCACATTTCACTTCAACCGCGATTACCACGGTAGCCGACAATGTAAATTATCGTTATACGGTTAACGCCAGCGACGCCGATGGTGATAGCCTAGTCTACTCGGTCAAGGCCGGCACCAGCTTGCCGAGTTGGTTGAGCTTTTCGACCGCTGTTAATGTCAGTACCATTGCCGGTTCAGGCACAGCAGGGTTTGCCGACGGCACTGCGGCTCAGTTTTCGAGTCCAGGAGGTATAGCCGTCGATGGCGCCGGTAATGTCTATGTGGCCGATATGGTTAATCAGCGAATTCGCAAGATAACCCCAGCGGGGGTGGTCAGCACTTTGGCCGGCTCAGGCACAAAAGGGTTTGCTGATGGCGACGGCACTGTTGCTCAGTTTTCGAGTCCAACAGATGTGGCAGTCGATGGCGCCGGTAATGTCTATGTCGCGGATAAGTATAATCAGCGAATTCGCAAGATAACCCCTATGGGGGTGGTCAGCACTTTGGCCGGCTCGATCAAGGGTAATCTTGATGGTACCGGCACCGCGGCCAAGTTTCAGAATCCACAAGCTCTCACCGTCGACAGTGCCGGTAATGTCTATGTCGCTGATAGGTCTAATCATCTAATTCGCAAAATAACCCCGGCGGGGGTGGTCAGCACTTTGGCCGGCTCGGACAAGGGTAATATTAATGGTACCGGCACCGCGGCCAAGTTTAATACTCCAGCTGGTGTAGCAGTTGATGGCGCCGGTAATGTCTATGTCGCGGGTAGGTCTAATCATCTAATTCGCAAGATAACCCCAGCGGGGGTGGTCAGCACTTTGGCCGGCTCAGGCACA
>OJEX01000048.1_pt1 | contig 72958 bp, 63 predicted proteins | sample 1593971 | NCBI WGS metagenome assembly OJEX01 (sample SAMN05416775, study PRJEB24817) | seawater metagenome | isolation source: Sea water | place: Canada:Atlantic | collected 2013-11 | reverse complement strand
CGATGGTGATGGCACGGGTAACAATGCCGATACTGACGATGATGGTGACGGTGTTACCGATAGTGCTGATGCCTTTCCTCTCGATGCCACTGAATCTGTCGATAGCGATGGTGATGGCACGGGTAACAATGCCGATACTGACGATGATGGTGACGGTGTTGCTGATAGTGACGACGATTTTCCGTTAGATTCTAATGAACATACGCGCAATAAGGCGTCAATTGCCGATAACCAAAGTATCACCGTAGATGAAGATACCCAGGTAAGTATTACCTTGACCGGCAGTAATGATGATGGTGATGACTTGACTTATACCCTGGTTTCGCAGCCGAGCCATGGTAAACTTATTGGCAGCGCACCTAACTTAACTTATATACCTGCGGCTGATTATGCAGGCAGTGACAGTTTCACCTTTAAAATGAATGACGGCACAGTTGATTCAGCAACGGCAATGGTGAGCATTAGTGTAACGGATGTGGCAGAGCCCGTCGACAACTTGCCACCTATTGCGCTTGATGATGAATTTAGTTTTTACACGGGTGAGGTTATAGTGCTCGATGTGTTAGCAAATGATTCTGATCCTGAAGGCGATAAAATCACATTAGTATCGGCAACTTCAGCCTTTGGTCAAGTTGATATTGTTGATAGTCAACTTGTTTTTACCCCAGATTCACCTATCAGCGGTACCTTTACCCTGAAATATAGTGTTTCAAACAGTGAAGGTAATGTAATCAACGCGATGGTTACTGTTACCATCACAAATGTAGAAGCCCCCGTTATTCTATTGCCAGAAGATCTATGCGGTGAGTTCACCGTGAGTGCGACTGCGTTATACACCCGGGTCGATTTAGGTGAAACATCAGCTACCGATCGTTTTGGTAACTCTATACCGGTTTCACTAGTCAACGCAGTATCAGTTTTTCCACCTGGAATCAGTCAAGTGTTTTGGCAAGCAACAGATGCCGATGGCAATACCAGCATAGCAACACAATTAATCTGTGTGCTTCCGTTGATATCAATAGAAATAAACCAAAGCATACTAGCAGGCGAGTCGGCAACAGTAGGCGTGTACTTAAATGGCGAATCGCCGGTATACCCTGTGGTTATCCCTTATACCGTGAGTGGTTCAGCAACCGATGCTGATCATAACCTAGTTGATGGCGAAGTGATTATTACTGCTGGCACTCAAGCAAGCATTGACATTAAAACCTTAATCAATGATGCGGCATCTGCTGATAAAAACATCATTATTAGCTTATCTAATGAGGTAAATTTAGGCGCGAAAAATAGTCACACATTACTTATTACTGAGCAGAATATTGCCCCCGAAATAGCATTGACGGTAACGCAGCAAGGACAGCAGCGTTTGAGCATCACACCAACGGGTGGTGTGGTCACAATTGCCACGACGCTTCATGATCCAAACTTGCAAGATAATCACGTTTATCAATGGCAAGCGGCTGAATTAGACAATTTGTCCAATGATGATAATACCTTTGCATTTGACTCGGTGAACCTAGCTGAAGGATTATATAAAGTGACCGTTACAGTGACGGACTCTGGCAGTCCACAAGGCATAGATATTGAAACTATTTATGTAGAAGTTGTGGCCACGTTAATCGAATTTACCGATAAAACAGTGGATTCGGATGGCGATATGATCCCTGACTACCTTGAAGGCTATCAGGATGAAGACAATGATGGTATTCCTGATTATCTTGATAGCATCGTTGAATGTAATATATTACCTGAAAAGGTTTCGCAGCAATCTCGCTACCTAATTGAAGGGCAAGTGGGAGCGTGTTTACGCCGCGGAAATTTTACCTTTGGTGGTGAAACGACAGGCTCACAAATCACTGACACGGATATTAATAAAACCACAGAGGATGCCTTGATTTCAGACCCTGATGCGCAAAATGTTGGTGGTATATTTGACTATGTCGCCTACGGTCTGCCCGATAAGGGCTTGTCATTTGCGATAGTGATGCCACAACGTAAGCCAATACCGATGAATGCCGTTTATCGTAAATTCACCGCAGCAAATGGTTGGGGATACTTCATTGAAGATGAAAATAACAGCTTATGGTCAACCCAGGGGGAGCTGAGCTATTGTCCTCCGCCAAGTACCGAGGCAAACAATAATGTTTGGACGCCAGGGTTAACCGAAGGTCACTACTGTGTTCAGCAGCATATTCAAGATGGTGGCGTGAATGATGATGATGGCGTAGCCAACGGCACTATTGTTGACCCAGGTGGCGTATCAGTAATGTTATCTAACAATACCCTGCCTGTGGCAATTGATGACACTGTCAGTATAACCGTTAACGCGGGTATCACTATCATTGATGTGCTTAGCAATGATGGTGATGATGATGGTGATGTGCTTATTATCTCCTCAGCTACCACTAATATTGGTACCGTGAGCATTGTTAATAACAAACTCAGCTATGAGTCGGCGATTAACTATAATGGTGATGTCACCATTAATTATGGCATTAGTGATAAAAATGGCGGCTCCGACAATGCGGTTGTGCGTATTCAGTTCATCAATGAGGCACCCGTGGTTACCAACGAGCAGAGTAAAATAATGCAAAATAAAAGCATCACCATTAACCTGCTGAGCAATGATGTCGACCCTGAAAATGACAACTTAATACTGCTATCGGTTGATAATGATGATGTTACTTATACTGCTTATGGCGCGTCTACTTTTAGGCCAGCGATTAATGTTTATGGTCTAGTGACCATTAATTACCTCGTTAGAGATACGGCCGGCAATACAGTGCCAGGGCAATGGCAAGTCAATATCATTGAAGTAGTACAGGTTAAATCGGCTGTTACCAAAGGTGGCGGCAGTATAGGAGTAATACTGTTCTTTGGCTTGTTATTACTTAGTTTAAGAAATATACGTGTGGAGTCTTACCGTGCTAAATAAAATGTTATCCACAAAAGCAACCAATAAGTATTTTCTAATAGGTACATTGGCCGAGGTGGTCCATACATAACAAAGGTACAAGGTTGTATTCACGATGGACGGTCTGCAGGCAATCGCTCTGATCCGCCAACAACCCGACAAAACCCGTGCCGGTATCCCTATTCTCGCTTTGACCGCCAGTTCTACCCCGCAGATGAACGACCGTTGTCGCGTGGCAGGAATGAATGCGCTAGTGAGCAAGCCCCTGTGCTTGCAAAAATTGTACACAACACTCGCCGCTTGCACCAATATTCCGATGTATCACTACTTATAGTCCATAGATAAACAACAGATGTTGAACCCACTGGATAGTTTAAATGAAAAAGTTTCAACATATCGTTTCTGCTGCGCTACTAGTGATTGCTGCTAGCTCAATGATTTCTACAACGGCAAATGCACAGTCTGGTAGTCGCCTTTGTGGTATAAGTCTTGGACCAATGGCAATTCTTGTAGAGATCAAACAACCAGGAGGGAAAAAAGGAAGAAATAAGGCGAATAACTTCTGTACAACATTATCTAGCGGAATGGCAGAAGGGCTGAAAGTCGAAGGTATAAATACCGACGCGGTGATTCATTATAAGCGTACTGAGTGTGAAGCCCTGGCAAGAAACATTTCTGGTGGCCGAAGCGGATATGACATATGTGAGAAGATAGAGAGAACAAACGTAGGTAACGGAGTGAATCCGTATACAGTTATATTCAAAAAAGGTACATTTGAATTTACGCGAGCCTAATAATAAGGACTTTAATCTAAAAGAATCTAAGTAGAATATCATCTTCTAGAATTCTTTTAGATTATAAAATACCGTTTAATGAGATTAATGTAGTTTACTGTAGTTTACTGTAGTTTACTGTCGTTCATTATTTCGTCACAGATATTTTTAAACAATGAGTTATATCCCTCTGCAGCTCCATTAGGTTGTATCCTAGTCAATCAAGTTGACACACCTGTAATTAACGCCCGCTATTTTTAATGATCTAGTAATTCAGTAAGGCTGCTTGTTTTATTTATCACCCTTCTATTTAAGAAACCCTTATTAAGGCATGATTCGACGAAGTAATTATGGGGACACTTCGCTTTAGAAACGATTTTTTAGACGTGTAAAAAGTGAGTTGATTTTTTAGAGTCGTGAACATTGACTACTGTACTCGAATAGAAAAGAAGGTTATCGATTGATATCAGCAAAAAGTGGCGTAATTCTATCTCTAATCGCTTGATATCGTTGTTTTTCACATAAGCCAAAAGCCGATAATTGCCTTACCTTATTGCGGCCAAATAATGGCACAGTCATGCCAGTAAAAAAACGACAATAGCTCTCAAGTGACAAGGGTTGGTTTATTTTATCTTTAAGTCGTTGTGTTAATTCCAACATGCCTTGTTTTAACATTTCATCACTCGGCCATGGAATTTGTGCTTGGGAGTGTTCAAGTACGGCGACTTGGCCGCGACAAACACTACAGTGACCACATTGTGGGGCTGATTTAGTGGTGAGATCTTTACTATCCAACTGATAAAAATCAGAAATATTATTACCAGAACTATTGCGATCAAAAACAGTGTCATCAAAATAACGCGCTAAATTTACCGTTAAACACGTGTCCAGTTGAAAGAAACGCACTAACGCAGCGATACGTTTAATTTCTTTTTCTTCATTATCTTTAAAATAGGTGCACAGTGTTTGACACAAACTCGGATCAGCTAATTCATTAAGATTTATTTTAAAAACTTCCGTTATGCCTTTTGTTTCAAGCACTATTAATTGTTGTTCTTGCAGGTATTCAAGCGCGGCAATAACGCGGTTACGCTCAATACTTGTATCTTGCAATAAGGTGTCAAAATTTAAACTGCCCCATACTTTTTTGAATTCGGTGGCGTTAAAAATACGTTGTAATAAGTCTTTACGTTGCTCATTAAAGCGATTAATAATTTCAGCTTTAGGTGCTAACAGTTTAATTTTAAAATCAGCAAAGTAAGCATACTGCGGTTCAATCACACCCGCAAGCTCTAGCTGTACCAGTAACGTTTTCAGTGGTAATTGTTTAATATTAATAGCATTGGATAGTGGTAATATTTGTAGCTCCCACTTACTGTCGTAAGCACTCGTTATGGCCTCTGACTTTATCGTGTTTAATAGCATTTCAATACCTGTAAACTCAGGAGTATCACCATAAACAAAGTTTTCTACGGTATTTAATCCATCAAGGTTTGCTAGCGTAAAACACTGTGAAGGTTGTCCGTCTCGCCCTGCCCGCCCTATTTCTTGACTGTAATTTTCAATAGATTTTGGTAAATCGTAATGAATGATAAAACGTATATCGCTTTTATCTATGCCCATACCAAAGGCAATAGTTGCGACAATCACCTGTATTTTTCCGTTCATAAAGTCTTGCTGAATTTGACTACGCGTATCACTATCAAAACCGGCATGGTAAGCACACGCATTTATGCCTTGCTGTGTTAAGTATTGCGCAACGGTTTCAGCCGAATGTTGCAAGGTTACGTAAACAATCCCCGCCCCTTGATGCGCCATAATTATTTGTTCAAGTTGCTTATTTTTATTCGCTTGGGTAACTGGCAGCACGCTTAAATCAAGATTTGGTCGATAAAAGCCCGTTTGCACAATATGTTCGTGTCTAATCGCAAACTTAGCCGCCATATCTTGTTTTACTTTACGCCTAGCCGTCGCAGTAAGTAATAACACCAACGGAATTTTTAATGCTTGGCAATAACTCGGTAGTTTTAAATAATCTGGTCTAAAGTTATGACCCCACTCCGAGATACAATGCGCTTCATCAACCACTAACATAGACACAGGTACCGATTCAATAAACTGCCTAAAACGTTCATTTTTAAAACGCTCAACGGATACCATCAAGACTTTAATATCACCACTGCGAACACCTGCCATGACGGTTTGTGCTTCGTTGCCTTTTAAAGTTGAATCGATACTTGCGGCCTTAATGCCTTTGCTAGCCAAAAATGCCAGTTGATCTTTTATTAAGGCTAATAGTGGTGAAACAACCAGCGTTAAGTGAGGTAGGTGCAAAGCAGTCAACTGATAACACAAGCTTTTACCAGAGCCAGTAGGGAATATAGATAACGTTGAGTGCCCGGCAAGTAATTGCGTGATAGTTTGCTGCTGGCCTTCTCTGAACGCATCAAAACCAAAGGTAGTTTTTAGTGATTGTTGAAGAGAGTTTGAAGGCGTTCCAGTCATATGTAATATTTCCAGGTAAATTATTATTGAAGCGGTAAGTTTTTATTAAGATGTTTCAGTCTTCCTGATACATTGTCGTTTTATACCTCTGCCGCCACGACTGAAATTTCAACTAACAACGCTTCACGCGCCATTTTAGCCGCAACACAAGCACGTGCTGGCGCATGACCTTCAGGTACCCAAGCATCCCATACCGCATTCATATCAGCAAAATAACTCATGTCTTTCACATAAATAGTCGCCGATAAAATGTGTTTTCTATCACTGCCTGCTTGAATTAATAACGCATCAACCTTATCCAACATGGTTTGAGTTTGTTCGGTAATATCTTTCGTCGCATCCGCGGCTACCTGACCACATAAATAGATAGTGCCGTTATGTTTAACAATTCGACTCATGCGTTGTTTGGTTTCTAACCTTTCAATAGACATTCTTATTTCTCCAGCATAGCAATAAATTTTTGTGATTAACCTATGGGTATTAAGGGTATAGTGATTAAGCGAGTTGGGCAAAGTTATTATTTTATTTAGTAACAACCAACAAAAACCTCAAAGTTTTTCAACACTAGGGTTTTTCAAAAAAAACGTTAAGTGTTATGTAAACTACACTTAACAGAGTATTTTTACTTGGTAAGCACTCATTCGCAAAATCATTTAAAAATTAGTGATAAGAGTTAAATATAGCTGCAATAAAATCAATAACTAAAGGGGTATAACTGCCTATCATTAATGCTGAACTAGGGCTTAGGATAGGCAGACTACGAGCCACAAAGAACTATAAGTATTTGCTAAACCAGCAGCCAAAGGTATTAAGTCAGAACAATACTTATCAAGAAATAATGATCATAATCTTATTCAGACAATAGCTACAAGCGCACCAGTACTAACTAATGATGTTCGTCGAGAGCTAAAACTGCATTCGAACATGCTATATCAGCAGGACCAATATCAACACTCCCTAAATAGGCGTTAAATAACCTAAATAGGGCAAGGGGTTACCTATCAATACCATCGACTCTAAGATTGTTTTCTATTAGGAAATGATCTTCTCCGTGGCTAAGCGATATAAAAATATTTTTAACTATCCTCATTAGATAATATCAGCATAAACAATACTTTAAAAACAAACTTTATTTTTCATTCATTAATAATGTTGAATGCTACATTATTAATAAATAAGTGTCGTACCACTAAGACTCGATGGGCAGTTCAATTCTCTCATTACCTGATTCTTTCTCTAGTTTCGGCATGATCATTGCAGTAACCGCACAAGCTGAAACTACAATGGTAAACACCCTAAATGGTGCAACAATAGGATCGATAACAATAAATAAAATAATCACTGCTTCAAAGGGTAATCCTAATGGTGCTAATACAATTGCCAACATTGATAAAAGGGCAATACCTGAAGAACCAGCAGTTGCGACTCCTGCTAACACAGACCCCAAAACAACAATCAAAAGCTCACTAACTCCTAAATCCACTTCATATAATTGTGCGACAAATATCGTTGCTAGTGCGAAATAAACCGTTGGACCGATACGACATAAACTAAATGTGAGTGGTACTAACAGATCAACATTTTCTTTGTCATAACCAAGTTCCTTCTGCATGGTATTTAAGGACGCAGGTAAACATGCCAGACTGTTTGCAGTGGCAAATGCAATCAGAACAGGCTCTTTAAATGCTTTAGCTGTTTTTATAAAATTCCCTGTTCTAATCCGTAAAACAATAACACTCAGGATAATCAAAACGACAAAAGAACATAATGCTATGGTGATAAACTTCAGCATTGATAAAACAACATCAATTCCGACTTGCGAAAAATTACTCGCAAGTAAACCACATAAACCAAATGGCAGTAGATACATTAGCCAATTAACCACTTGAGTAAATGATACGTAAATGGCATCCAGGGTTGCAAGCATATGCTCAGATGCTTCTTTTTTTATCGAACCCACAGCTAGTCCAAATAAAATAGAGAAAAACAATATATTAAGCATACTGCCGGTGCTTAATGCATGAAAGATGTTACTCGGTACAATGCCGTATAAAAAGTCCTTGAGCATATCTTTATCATTTAACGCTTTATAAGGCGTGAAAATCGATATTTCTAGATCGGGTTCATTCGATGATTGTACGATACTACCCAGAGTTGACATAGCATTACTGTCCAAACTGCTACCAGGACCACCCAAAACACCCACACTAACTCCCACTAGCCCTGCTATCAAAACGCTACCTGCAAATACGAGCATCATTCGTTTCATAAAACTAGTGTCACCATGGCCGCTTTTTAAGCGACCTATACTTAACGCGATTGCTGAGATAAGAATGGGTAAAATACACATTTTAAGTATATTAAGATAGATCACGCCCATAGGACTCACTATACCAACATATTCCGGCTTAAAAAAACCGATGTAAACACCAGAACATATACCGAGTAATATAGCCCAGGGACTTTTCAGTGCCTCAAGATTAAACCATTTTAAATTAAGGTTGGTCATACATTTTTCCTGTAAATGAGTCATACTTATGGCGTGTTACGTTTAATATTTTTGATAATAGAATCATAATCATAAAGTACTTTATTGGCTGTAAGGTTCAAATTGAGTGAATCAATATAAAATTCAAGTAATTCTTTCAAATGAGCTGAATTCTTTGATACGGCAATGCCTTTAGGATCCGCTGCATCTTTTAAAGTAACCGTTAGCAAGTTTAATGCCGAATCTGGATTGTCGCGTATGATTTTTTTTATCTCGGCCTCATCTCTATAAGCGGCTACGACTTTACCTGTTTTGACTGCGTCAACAACATCATTCCAAGACTGATACTCTACTATGTCCATATTACTAAAATTTCTTTTGGCATATTTCACGTAAGAAGATTTACCGATCACCCCTATTTTACCTGATAACGATCTTAGGACTTCTTCGCGAACGCCTCCTTCAAGTTGTTTAGCTAATAATAAATGATTGACGAGCAATGCCTGATGCATTTCAATATAGGGTTTGGTGTAAAGAACGCGCCGAAGTCTATTAAAAGTGATACTTAACTTACAAATAGCTACATCAGCTTCTTCATTAGCGATCATATCGACAACAGCATTAAATGATTTGGGTGTCCGGTCAAATTCAACATCGACATTGAGGAGTCGGGCAAATCCTTTTATCATTTCAACATCTACACCCGTAAGCTGCTTTTCTTCATTAACGTAATAAAACGGTGGACTGTCCTTATGATACATTGCGACTATTAACTTGCCTCGATCCAATATTCTCTGAATACTTGGAGACGAGTTTTTATTAGCAAAGCTTAATGAACTAAAAAATATGGAAAAAGTTAATATGAAATGGATAATGATTGTCGGATAATAATTCATTGTTACACCTATCAGATACTTAGTATTAATATTCAAACGAAAAAATCACTAAAATTTATATTTAGCACTCATCTGTAATCGATTGATATCACCCTTAGCACCATTAACCTGTTCACGTTCGGCTTTTGAAATTTCAATACCAAGATCCACTTGAGGTAATAATCGCCAAATGATATTTGCGTGATACGATTTAATATATTTGTTTTGTATATCACTTACACTTTGAACCAGAAGGGGTTCATTCCAGTCAACGTTGAGGTATCCTAGATTGAAATTTGAACGAACATTTTCTGTCAACCAATGCTGGTAACCAATATAACCACCCCATGCTTTCTGGGTGTCTATTGATAGATTGTTAGTACCCATTTCTGACACAACAGCGGCTGTATTAGCAGCCTCTTGAATATAACGACCAATACCATCACCCGCAGTTAAATGAAAACGCAATTGATCACGATTGAATATTTTAATTTTACCCGATATACCTAGACCAAAACCATTGGTGCTATCTTTAAAGGTACCGTCGTTAACCGTTAAGTTACGATAGACACTTTGCAAAGAAACATGGCCCCAAGTCCTTTTATAAAGGATCCGAGCTGTAATGTCGGGCATCGAATCTTGTCCATCAGTTCGCTTACCGCCCGTAGTATCGATAAAATCAGCTTCCGGATTTTCCAGTGAAAATGAATAGATAAATCCCTTGTAGGGCATTGTATATCGGAGTTGTGCCTGACGAAGTAATACTTGACCAGTATCATTTGAAAAATCCAAATTTTCAGGATATGAAGCTACGTCAACATAATTCGACCATGCTTGTCCGAACAACCAAGGGCCTAGTACAGCATAGGCATGACGTAATCTAAAATTAACTGAATTGGAAATGACTTCAGAACCAGCAGGACTCGATGTCCCTCCACCATAGAAGTCTCCCTCTATAAATGTCTTAAACTGGCCATACTTAGTGTTCATCTTCGTTTGGAAATTAATGCGTGACTCACGCGCATGCATTCTATAGTGACCGTCAATATCATCTGCGGTAGTACCATTGAGTGGAATGGCCCCATAATTAACTCTATCGCCACTTTTAGCCCCTATGTCATAGATCAAATCCGCTTTCATATAACCATGAAATGCCATGGAGAGTTCACCACCTGTATCTGGCTCAGACACTTTTATGACAGAGCTCTTTTTATGGATTTCTGTTGTTTGTTCAAGTTTAAGTAGCCGTTGCTCAAGTTTTTTATTCATCTTGATCAAATATTCAACTGTCTTCTGTGTTGGTATAGGTTCATTTGCAAACACTGCAGATGACAAATAAAAACACAAGAAAAACAGTACACTTTTAATATAAATTTTTTCAGTTTTACAAAACATCATATATCCTTAAATCTGTGATTTAAATATCACCGTTATTTGATTACACTACTCATTATTGATTGAGTTAAATCAACTTTTGTAAAGTCGACTCTCTTCATATTTGCGCCAACTATTTGTGTACCATCCATGATAGTTCCATTTAGTATGGCTCCTTCAAGGTTGGTATAAAGTAATACAGCGTTTTTTAAATTAGCCCCTTTTAAATTGGCGTTACTTAGGTTGGCCATAGAAAGATCGGCTCCTTCTAGATTTGCATAGCTAAAATCTGCGCCTTCAAAATCGCCCCAACGTATATCCGCGTTGATAAGTACTGAGCGCGTAAATATAGCACTGCGAGCTTTTACATTTTTTAAGGTCGAATCACTCATATCTGCATCTATGAAAGTCGATCCGATTAAATTAGCGCCTATGAATCCCGCATATTGTAAAACAGCTTTATTAAAATTAGCGTTGCGTAAATTACTTTCACTTAAATCAGCCCCCAACAACTTTGCTGCACTTAAGTTTGCATTCTGAAAATTTACTTTTGTTAAATTACTCCTTTTAAATTTTGCTTTTACTAATACTGTACTACTGAAATTACTACCCGTTAAGTTCGAATCAGAAAAATTGGCGCTAAATAAATATGCTCCCTGATAATAGCTATTGGGAATATCTTTGGATGACAGATTGACATAGCGTAAATCACATAATTCACAATTAGTTATTTCTTCGTCAAGTGCTATCCAGCCCTTATTTTGGTTTATTGTTTGGCAGGCCGAAAGTAAAATAAGACTAAATAATACAAGCCATTGGTAGTTATTTTTCATATGAATCTCAATAATAAAGAAATTTTGCAGCTTTTTTTATTCTGTCTGAAAATGACTCTTGATACTGCCATTTTTCCATAGTTACATCTCCAGTCCGAAATTCTCTATACAAGGAATTAGATTGCATATGATAAAAAACTGATGCCCAATTTGGGTAAGGTTTAAACCAGTCACTGTATTTTGCCTGAAGTTCAGAAACGGTACCCTTTCTATTGCCTGAACCATCAGTGACATTGTCCTGATAAATATAATTGGGTAACCGGGGAGTGACTAAAATTAAAACAGATTTTTGGAAGTCAACAGTGCTCTCTTCCGAAAATAGATACTGAATTACGGGAATATCCTGAAGAAAAGGAACGCCATCTCGTATTACCTGAGATTCTTTTTCACTTAAACCACTTAATAAAAGTGTTTCACCTGAACGGAGAAAAACATTTGCGTTAACACTCGTTTTAGAGGTTTCCAATTTGAACTCGAATTGGACACTTCCACTAGGGGCTTTTAAAAAAGTTCTTTCCGCTTCAATATTTAAGCCGATGAAGCCATCTTCCTGTCGAGTGGGCAGAATAGCCAATTTGATGCCTATTTCCTTTTGAATAGATATTGCATCCCCATCCCCACCACTTACTGCGGCAGCTTCTATTTCACTACCAGAGAAAAAAGTAGATTTCTTGCCAAAGCTTGCTACCAATGTTGGCCTAGCAAGAATTTCACTACGATCATTCGATGCATTAAATATATTTAACGAATAATTTAACGCAGGTACCGTGATAGAGCTCACAATACTATTGCTAATGCTCGTAGATATTGACTCACCGCCAGAGTTATCGGTATCAGTTAACGTTGTATTAGTTTTACTTCGATTGTAAGCAGGAGAACTCTCGTCTCCGAGAGCACCGAATTGTAACTTCAAACCATTCAGTATATTTAGCCCTTTAGTGGAGCCAACTGTTTCTTCGGTTCGTAAAATAACAACATCGACAATGACCATCATTGACTTACTATTTAATGATATTTCGCTTTCTTCAATAGCGACTTGTTCCGCGTCAAAAACAACAGTCTCATTCTCCTTTTTTTTGTGTTGTAAATCCTGCACATCTGTTGTTAATTTTCGTTCAGAATTGTTGCTTTTTTGCATGTCTTTTTCAAATAACCCCGCATTCACACCTCTTTTATATTGCTGATAAAAGTCATTCCAATCTGTTAGCCGTTTGGTCAGGTTACTACTGTCATCTGCATTATACTTATTACTATATTCTTGTAACTGTCGCGAAGCGTCCTGACTCTCACCGAGTGAAGCTGATAACATCGCTTGAGTTCTTAATACACGTTCAGTTTTTCCTTCAAGTTCCATCAATTTACTTAAAACACCATTTGCTGTCACAAGATCTTTTGAAAAATAGGAAGCAACGACTGTGCTGTAGAGTAAATCACCATCCCGATCGTTATATAATAGCGCCTCACTTAATACTTGTTGTGCCTCAGTATATTTTCGATTATCCAGTTTTAATAATCCAAGTTGATAACGCGCTAACCAGTTAGAAGGGTCAAACTTAATGGCAAGGTCATAACCTTGCTCTGCCAACGCGTACTTTGAACTATCTCCTTTTTTTGCCATTAAGTGATAAGTAATAGCATTAAGGAATTGAAGGTATGAGTTATCCGTATCCATCATCAACGCTTTATTAAATCCTGCCGATGCTATTTCCAATTCCCCTTTATCTAACGCTTCAATTGAATGCCTGATGATACTATTGCTATCCGTTGATAGAAGCGTTTCAACCGTCGGGTTTTGATACTGTTTTTTTTGGATCTTATTCGATGTATCAAACGTGCTCATAGAAGTACATGAGGTCACACTGAGTGTGGTAATTAAAATGATTAACCTGAAAAATATGAATATCATTTGCTTGCAAATTTCGTTTGTTTTGTGTTGTTTTTAACAGATAACCCATCGATGAATAATTTTGCACTTTCGTGTAGTGGAGCTCCCGTTGCTCGGGAGAAAAAATCATTTCCACTAAAATAAGTAGCCTTGATCGCTCGATGGATTTCATATACTTTATCCCTAGAGGAAAAAAGAGTACCCAACAGTGAATGAACAGTTTTATTCGAGACTGTATCGGATGTGACAATTACAACATCCATTTCCAGAGTATAAATATCTTTATCGTTATTTGGTAACAGCTGTTGTGGAATATAAGCTTTTTTATAGAAAGTATTTTTTTGATGTATTTCATTGATTAAAGAGTTTGAAAGACTCAGTAATCTAGCATTGCATTTATTCTGAATCTTGTCGTAAAATTTACCCGGTAAACCGACAACCTGAATCAAAATATCAATATCTCCATTACAAAATGCATCTGTCATTTCTCTCGTGGTATATTCAAAAACTTCTGAAAAATCTGCATTGGTCCATCCCATATATTCAAATAACATATTAGCAATTTCACGTCGACCGGAGCCCTCTTGTCCGATATTAATACTCTTCCCCTTAAAATCAGACAAACCCATAATAGTAGATTCTTTGTTTACTAGGATGCCGATGGGTTGAGAATAAATAGCGGCGATAGTGCGTAATTGTGTTTGTGGACCTATTTTGTTGAAAATACCGACGCCTTTATAAGCATCGTGGATTAACGCTGGCATGGTCAAACCGACATCAAGCTCGCCTGATATTACCCCAAGCAAGTTATGCATAGAACCACTGGTTTTTATAGCTTTACAACGCTGTTTACTTTCCTTGGTGAATGAAATGTCCGTACATATTGATTCAACGATGGGAGAAAACACCCCCTTTGACGTACCACCACCAAAAACAATCAAACTTTCTGTAGCATGGACATTAGAAAAGAGCATAAAAAAACACAAAAAAACAACTAACTTCATAATTCACTCAGGTTTGTGATAAATTGCTATTAGGAATAATTACATAAAATAGATTTTCTATTTATTTTCTTAAAGTAACATCACGAGGTAAACCGGGTGTTAACATTTGTTAATACAGTATTAACAAGGCGGTGTTTTTATCCATTATTTTTCAGTTTTTGCAATGCTTGTTATACAAACACATCAGAGTAAAAAGTCGCTCAACATTGGCTATTCTGGCCTGTCTTTTCAATTGCATGCTGATTTTTGACAGTTCAGTCAAGCCGGTCATAGTGGCGAAATCGGCAATTTTATGGGCGGCTGTTGCCAGAGTAGTAAAGCCTATAGCTATAACCTCAAAAATAAAAAACTCTGCGGTTTTGCTAAAACCCCAAGGCGTTGCGTTTTCCCTTATTTTATTAAAAAAAAAGCCCCAACGTTTTTCAACCTTAGGGCTTTATTAAAATATATTTTTAAGTGTTAATTTAGGTGTTAGGTGACGGAAAATCATTCAAATTCTAGAAGAAGGTACAGAGCTGACGTTAGTCAGTGACTACCTTTGATAACGAAGTTGCTTGGTTTGACTAGTCTAAGACTAAATTACTCCCACTCGATAGTCGCGGGCGGTTTACCTGAAATATCGTAAACAACTCTTGAAATACCGTCGATCTCGTTAATAATACGGTTAGAAACTAACCCTAAGAAATCATAGGGTAAATGTGACCAACGCGCTGTCATAAAGTCGATAGTTTCAACACAACGTAATGATACAACCCAGTCGTATTTACGCGCATCGCCCATCACACCTACTGATTTCACAGGTAAAAACACGGTAAACGCTTGACTTACTTTAGTGTATAAATCATGTTTGTGTAATTCTTCAATAAAAATAGCATCTGCACGGCGTAATAAGTTGGCATATTCTTTTTTCACTTCACCTAAAATACGCACACCTAAACCCGGTCCAGGAAACGGGTGACGATAAAGCATGTCATAGGGTAAACCTAGCTCTAAGCCTATTTTACGTACTTCATCTTTAAATAATTCACGTAATGGCTCAACTAAACCTAATTTCATGTAATCAGGTAAACCACCTACGTTATGATGGGATTTAATTACATGGGCTTTACCCGTTGCAGACGCAGCTGATTCAATAACATCAGGGTAAATAGTGCCCTGTGCTAACCATTTTGCATTATCAAGCTTGTTCGATTCTTCTTCGAAAACGTCAATAAAGACATTACCAATAATTTTACGTTTGGCTTCTGGCTCACTTTCACCGGCTAAACGATTTAAAAATCTATCTTCTGCTTCAATTTTAATGATGTTTAAACCAAAGTGGTCACCAAACATATCCATGACTTGCTGGCCTTCATCTAAACGAAGTAAACCGTTATCAACAAATACACAGGTGAGTTTATCGCCAATTGCGCGATGTAATAACATCGCAACAACGGATGAATCTACACCACCTGAAAGACCTAAAATGACTTCATCGTCACCGACTTGTGCTTTCATTTTAGCGATTGCATCATCAATGATTGATGCTGAAGTCCATAATTTTTCACACTGACAAATTTCAACCACAAAGTTTTCTAAAATACGTAAACCTTGCTTAGTGTGTGTTACTTCAGGATGAAATTGTACGCCGTAGAATTGTTTGTCTTCGTTAGCCATTGCGCCATACGCACAACTGGCTGTCTGTCCCACGGTAACAAAGCCTTCAGGGATAGAAGACACTTTGTCGCCGTGACTCATCCAAACGTCTAGTAAGCCATTACCATTATCACCAATGCTATCTTCAACATTGTTAAATAACACCGATTTAGCAATTAACTCAACCGCAGCATAGCCAAATTCTTTATGGTCAGAGCTTTCAACGCCGCCGCCAAGCTGTTCAGCCATAGTTTGCATGCCATAACAGATACCTAATACAGGAACACCAGCGGTGAACACATATTCTGGCGCACGCGGTGAATTGTCTGCTGTTACTGATTCAGGGCCACCGGCAAGAATAATGCCTGTCGGATTAAATTCTTTAATTTGTGCTTCAGTCACATCCCATGACCAAAGTTCACAGTAAACGCCAATTTCACGCACACGACGAGCAATAAGCTGAGTGTATTGTGAACCAAAATCTAATATCAGTATGCGGTGATCATGAATGTCTTTACTCATGGTGTTTTCCTACTATTTACCTATAAGGTATACTTAAAGGTATGGTTTATAAATAACAACACCTTGAACTTTACATAGCTCAAGGTGTTTGAATTTTTTATCTCTTACATTAATAAAGAGATTGAATGTTTTACAAAGTAGCTTTGTTCGAGAACAAAGAAGAAGCGCGGAGTTGACGCTAGTCAATGAGCACTTCTGATGCCGTTATCGTCAAATCTACAAAGTAAAACTAGCCTGTACGGTAATTTGGCGCTTCTTTTGTGATGGTCACGTCATGTACATGTGACTCGCCCATACCTGCTGAGGTTATTTTCATAAACTCAGGTTTAGTGCGCATAGTCTCAATATCTTTAGAGCCAGTTAAGCCCATAGATGAGCGTAAACCACCCATTTGTTGATGAATAATTGCCGATACAGGGCCTTTATACGCCACACGACCTTCAATGCCTTCTGGCACTAACTTATCCGCTTCACCATCAGATTTTTGGAAGTAACGGTCACTTGACCCTTCTTTTTGGCTCATTGCACCTAAAGACCCCATACCACGATAGGATTTATAGTAACGACCTTGGTAAAGTTCAACTTCACCGGGCGCTTCTTCAGTGCCGGCTAACATGCTGCCAACCATAACGCAATGCGCGCCAGCAACAAGCGCTTTAGCAATATCTCCTGAAAAACGAATTCCGCCATCAGCAATCACTGGAATACCTGTACCTTTCAGTGCTTCAACCGCGTTTGAAATGGCGGTTAATTGCGGAACGCCAACACCAGTAACAATACGCGTGGTACAAATTGAACCTGGGCCTATGCCGACTTTAACGGCGTCAACACCTGCATCAGCCATTGCTTTCGCACCAGCGCCTGTCGCTACGTTACCCGCAACAATTTGTAAGTCAGGATATTTATCGCGGGTTTCTTTTACGCGGTCTAATACGCCTTGTGAATGGCCATGAGAAGTATCAATTAATAACACATCAACACCCGCAGCAACCAATGCGTCAATACGCTCGTCTGTACCAGCGCCAACACCCACAGCAGCACCAACACGTAAGCGACCTAGCTCATCTTTACAAGCATTCGGTTTGTTTTCGGCTTTTTGATAGTCTTTCGCAGTAATTAAACCTACTAATTTAAACGCATCATCAACAACCAATATTTTTTCGATACGGTTTTTATGCATTAACTCTAAAATAACTTCACGTTCAGCGCCTTCTTTAACGGTCACTAAATTTTCTTTCGTGGTCATTAATGCCGATGCAGGTTTAGTTAAGTCGGTTTCAAAGCGTAAATCACGACCTGTGATAATACCAACTAAATTATTTTCATCATCAACTACCGGAAACCCTGTAAAACCTAAATCATCTGCTTTATGCATGATTTGTTCGATAGAGTCAGATGCACTGACCGTTTTAGGATCGGAGACAATCCCACTTTCATACTTTTTAACTTGCGAAACATTACTGGCTTGTTCAGCGATAGTCATATTTTTATGAATAAAGCCTAAACCACCTTCTTTCGCTAATGTTATAGCTAAGCGTGCTTCAGTTACTGTATCCATAGAGGCAGAAACCATAGGTACATTTAAAGTAATTTTTCGGGTTAAACGGGTTTTTAATTCAGCTGTATGAGGTAGTACCGTGGAATGAGCAGGTACTAGTAAAACGTCGTCAAAAGTTAACGCTTCTTGGGCAATTCGTAACATCGCAATATCACCAGAGTTAGATGTGAAGTGAGTACTAAAGTCGTATAAGTTAGTACTTAATATTGCGGCAGAATTTTAACTGTTTTCTTTGGTCAGGTAAACATAAATTTTCCTTCAAATGGTATTATTTTCACTGGATGATGTAAAATAAATAGACTTTAAACATACTCCCTTCAAACATCCGTAAACTCGCATCTTGAGGTGATTTGGGTATATACTCTTGTTCCAACACGGTTTAACTGATTGAACATCTTTTTTTATGGCAGCACAGCACATTTTACAAGTAAGTGAGTTAACCAAAAAAGTACGTTTTATTTTAGAAAGCGAACTCAACACGGTTTGGCTTACAGGTGAAATCTCTAATTTCATTATGGCGAGTTCTGGTCATTGGTATTTATCGCTTAAAGATAGTAAATCTCAAGTTCGCTGCGCTATGTTTAAAGGTAGTAATCGTCGCGTCAGGCTGCAACCACGTAATGGTCAACAAGTATTAGTGCGTGCCAAAGTCTCCTTGTATGAGCCGCGGGGTGATTTTCAATTAATTATTGAACAAATGGAAGATGCGGGTGAAGGCGTATTACGTCAACAATATGAACAATTAAAAAACAAACTCAATGTCCTTGGTGTATTTTCTCAAGCACACAAACAAGTCATACCTGAGCACATTCAAACCGTCGGTATTGTTACTTCACCTACAGGTGCTGCTGTTAAAGATATTCTATCAGTATTGAAGCGTCGAAATCCTAACATTAAGGCCATTATTTATCCGGCATTAGTTCAGGGAGAATATGCCAGTAATGATATTTGCCATGCTATTGCTCAAGCCAATAATAGACAAGAATGCGATGTACTGATTGTGGGGCGCGGTGGTGGTTCTTTAGAAGATCTGTGGCCGTTCAATGAAGAGTCGGTGGTGCAAGCGATTTATGATAGTAATTTACCCATTATAAGTGCGGTTGGTCATGAAATTGATACAACCTTAAGTGATTATGTAGCCGACTTACGTGCAGCTACTCCTTCAGCGGCAGCAGAGTTAGTAGCAATTGACAGTGGTGAATTATTAAATAAAATAACAATATTTCAACAACGCTTGATCAATGCTATTAGCCAAAAAAAAACGGTTTTATTGCAACAACAAAATCATATTCAACACAGATTAACGCAAGTTCATCCCGAGCAAAAACTACGGGTACAACAACAAAAGCACGATGAATTGAGCCTACGCTTATCAAACGCAGTTCAACGATTTATCGCGCAATTGACACAACAGCCAAAACTACTACAACAAAGATTAAAACAGTTATCCCCTGTAAAAATAATCACTACAAAGCAAAACCAGGTAAAACAGCAAGAGCAAAGATTGATTCATGCGATGCAAAATAGTTTACAATATAAGCAGGAGTCTTTTGTGAATCTAATTGATCAAATTCAATTAGTGAGCCCATTAGCAACGATTGCTCGCGGTTATAGCATTACACGAGGTAAAGATAATGTGGTGATCAATTCAATTGCACAAGTCACGCTAAACGACGAGATTACTATACAAGTTACTGATGGTTCGATTAAAGCCCGAGTACTCTAGCGTACGAGAAAATGTTAGCTCTACACTATACTTTTAAAGCCATAGCATTAAGTGAGCTCCTTCGAAATGCTATTCTAATCATCTACCACTCGTTACTTATTCTCTTTATTATACCCTTGAGTTGCTCTCGCAATTTTCTTTTGTTCGGTATAGTTTAATTTTTTCTTGCCTGCAAATGGATTAGAGGTTTCTCTGAATTCAATACGAATAGGCGTACCCATAATTTTTAATGATTTACGGTAATAATTCATTAAATAGCGTTTGTATGACTGAGGTAATTTTTTAGCTAAATTACCATGGATAACAATAATAGGTGGATTATAACCGCCTGCATGAGCATACTTTAACTTAATACGACGACCATTATGCATAGGGGGTTGATGATCAAATGTTGCCATATCCAATATTTTAGTCACCATCGCGGTAGAGATACGCTTGGTAGCACTGACAAAGGCTTCTTCTACTGACCCATATAAATGCCCAACACCTGTGCCATGCAACGCTGAAATGAAGTGAATTTTAGCAAAATCAATAAAACCTAAACGTCTATCCATCTCGGTTTTAATTCTATCTTTAGCATGCTCTTCTAGTCCATCCCACTTGTTAACGGCTAATACCAGTGAACGACCAGATTCTAAAATAAAACCAAGTAAGCTTAAATCTTGATCACTAATACCTTCACGCGCATCAATTAATAATAAACAGACATTTGAGTCTTCAATAGCGCGCAATGTTTTGATTACTGAGAATTTTTCAACTACATCAGTTACATTTTTACGACGACGGATACCCGCGGTATCAATTAAGGTATACGAGCGACCATCATGCTCCATCGGAATGTAAACACTATCACGAGTTGTGCCAGGTGCATCAAAAACAACAACACGTTCTTCGCCCAAAATACGATTGGTTAACGTTGACTTACCGACATTTGGTTTACCGATAATAGCCAGCTTAATAGTATCGTTTTCTTTGGGTGCTTCTTCTATTTGTTTCTCAAGTTCTTCTTCGCTAAGTTCATGTTCATAGTCACCATCAAACTCACCTTCTTCTGCATCACTTACTTTAGGTTGACCCAATGCTTCAATATGAGGAGTAAGTGCTAAGGTGAGTAGTTGCGTTACGCCACGACCATGAGCTGCAGCAATTTTATGCACTTCTTCACCAAGACTTAGCGCATAAAATTCAGCGACAGCCGAATCAGCATCTATCCCGTCAACTTTATTGGCAACTAAGAATATTTTTTTGTCTTGTTTGCGTAAATAATCGGCAATACCATAATCAGCTGAGGTTAATCCATCACGAGCGTCTACTAAAAATAATACCGCATCAGCCTCAGCAATAGCCGTTAACGATTGTTCAGCCATTAATAAATCAATACCTTCTTCATCACCATTAATACCACCCGTATCAATCACAATAAAGGGATGTTCTTCAACTTCTGCTTGGCCATATTGGCGATCGCGTGTTAAGCCGGGGTAATCCGCAACTAAGGCATTTCTAGAGCGGGTTAAGCGATTAAATAACGTTGATTTACCAACGTTTGGGCGGCCAACTAGGGCAACAACAGGAAGCATGAAAACCTCAAAAAATGAAATAAATGCCTAGTTCTCATATTAATGTAGAACTGAATAAGGCTATTTATATAATATAAAAAAAGCAACGGGTCCAACGCAAACTGCATAGGATCCGTATATAATTTTAGTCTAAAACATCAATTAAAAGTAATAACTTCTACTTTTTAATTGATGTTTCAATGGCCTGTAAATCACCATTTTGTGATTGGCTATATAAAACGTTATTAAACACGGTTGGTGTTGAGTGTATGCCGCTGCTATCAACTTGATGTCGTGCAACAATTTCACCATTTTCTTGGTCAAACCAATGTAAATAGCCTTCAAAATCACCTACTACAACATAATCGTCAATAACGACAGGGCCCGTAACACCACGGTTAGTAAGTGCTAAATTACTCCAACGCTCAATACCACTTATTCTATCAATAGCATAAACATGGCCGCGTAAATTGGTTAAGAAAATCGTATTACGATAAATCGAAATTTGTCGATATGATGAATATTGACGTTTCCACAGCACTCGTCCACTTTTCAATTCTATTGCGGCTAAGTTTCCTCGTGAAGAGACAGCATACACTGCATCACCAAAAGTAACAGGAGATGAATCAACATCAATAACGCGTTCAAGCTCAGTTGAACCCGTTGGCTCACCTATCTCAGTTGACCAACCTTGCTGGCCGTTATTTAATAAATAAACATTAACGCCACCTTTACCCGTACCCACGAGAACACCACCCGACGCAATCACCGGCTGACTGATACCACGTAATGTTAAAGCAGGAACATCTTGTTCTACTTTCCACAACTCTTTACCATCATCAGCATTAAAAGCTTTCATAATACCTGAGGCGGTATTTACCACAACAATACCCGAATCGACTGCGGGTGCAGATATAATCTCACCTTTAATATCCGCTTGCCAAACAAGTGCACCCGATTGTGCATCTAAAGCATATATTTTGCCATTTTCACTGCCAATAAAAACTTTATTTAAGCCCACAACAGGGCCACCTGCAAGCAGTGCTGAAACTCGACTATCCCAAAAACTACGCTCATGATCAACATCACTTAAGTCAACTTGCCAAAGTTCTTTACCTGTTTTTACATCAAAGGCAACAACATCACCCATTCGGCTGGCACTGTAGACGGTATCATAGGCAACAACAGGTTTAAGGCGAGAAAAGTAATTTCCACTGCCATTACCCACGCTTTTTTCCCATAAAACATTAGGTGTGAACTGTTGATTTATTTCAACAAGTTCGGAAACTAGCTCACTAATATCTTCCTCTTCATCTGTTGAAGAACAGCCAAATAAAGCGCTGGACAATAAAAGCACGGCTAGTATATTTTTGTGACTTTTTAAAAAGCTCTGACTAGCTTTTTTATTAAATAATACCATTGAACAACCTTATTTACTGAGCAGCGGGAGCTGTAGACGTTAAATTAACAGCCGTCGCTAAATCATCTAATTTCATTTGCAAACTTGGGCTACTGGCGAGACCATCAGCGGCAATAGCCACTTGGTAGGCATTACGCGCTAACTCTTTTTTGCCTTGTAATAAATAGGTATCACCTTTTATTTCTTCAACCGCCGCCGTGAATGATTCAGGTAACGGTTTAGCTAACGTTGCAAAGGCTTGTTCGTATTGCTCTAACTGAATTTGAACACGTGCTAAACGTAAGCTAGCGATACCTTTAATACCATCAGTGGGTGCACTGGCAATAGCCGCAGTTAATTGTGTTTTTGCAACGGCCCAATCTTGTGTTTTTGCAGCTGTTTTAGCTAGTGCTAATGCAGTTAATGACGCATAACTAGTAGTTGAATTTTCACTAATAAATTTTGCCGCATTTTCACTAAAGGCTTGCTTATCTGTATCACTATTTTCTATTAGTGTTTGGTAGTTATTTGAAATAGCCAATTCATCAGCAAGTTTATTTTCTTGGTAGTAGTTAAAACCAATAAAGCCGACAAAACCTAAAACAATACCAGCAATAATCATATTGCCATTTTCTTCCCAGTAACTTTTAATTGCTTCTACTTGTTGTTCTTCTGTTTGATAAATATCCACTTCTTCACCTTCGACTAAACGTCTTAAATTAATGCCATTAATAAATTTGGAATTTGCTCAAATGCCAAGCTTTGTTGTTCTTGTTGTCCACGTAAATATTTAACCATAACCTGTTGCTCAGCAATTTCGTTATCGCCTAATATTAATGCAATTTTTGCACCTGACTTATCAGCACGCTTTAATTGTTTTTTCATATTGCCGCCACCGCAGTGACATTGCAAGCGAATATCAGGTACTTGATCTCGCCATTGTTCAGCTAATTGGTTTGCCGCTATTTGAGCGTCGTCACCTAAAATCACCACATACGCATCAACTTGTGGGCGAACATTGGTGACTTTATCTAGCTCAGTTAACATCAATACTAAACGTTCAATGCCCAAAGCAAAACCAAAAGCGGGTGTTGCTTTACCACCAAGTTGCTCTACTAAGCCATCATAACGACCACCGGCACAAATAGTCCCTTGCGCCCCCAAACTGTCAGTTATCCATTCAAATACAGTGCGATTGTAATAATCTAAACCACGTACTAAACGTTCATTTAATTTGTACTTTATTCCCGCTGCATCTAGTCGTGCACAAAGACTAGTAAAATGAGCCTTAGTCTCTTCACCAAAGTAATCTGATAATGATGGTGCATCCCTTAATGCTTCTTGCACTTGCGGATTTTTGCTATCTAACACTCTAAGCGGATTAGTCTGCATGCGACGTTTAGAATCTTCATCCAAAAATTCTTCACGTTCAGTTAAATACTCAACCAATGCATCACGATAATTAGCACGTTCTTCATTACTACCTAACGAATTCAACTCTAGTGTGACAAATTCATTGATGCCAAGTTCCCGCCATAAGCGAGAAGTTAGTAAAATAATTTCAGCATCAATGTCTGGTGTTGCTATACCAAAAGCTTCTAAGCCAAATTGATGAAATTGGCGATATCGACCTTTTTGTGGTCTTTCATGACGAAACATCGGCCCCATATACCAAAGACGTTGTTCTTGGTTATATAAAAGCCCATGTTGGTTACCTGCACGTACACAACTAGCGGTACCCTCTGGACGTAACGTTAGGCTGTCGCCATTACGATCGTCAAAAGTGTACATTTCTTTTTCAACAATATCGGTTACTTCGCCGATTGAGCGCTTAAACAGTGCCGTTGATTCAACAATTGGCATACGTATCTCGGCAAAGCCGTAGTTACTGGCCACTCGGCGTAATACTGACTCTACCATTTGCCATACATTGGTTTCACTTGGCAAGCAATCGTTCATACCGCGAATTGCTTGTAGCGCCTTATTTTTAGCCACTTATTTAATTCTCTCTTTTGTGCTTTACTGTGTTAATTTTTACGCAGCGCGCATTATAGCGAATAACGTCCCATACTTAAACGGGAGAATATTCATGTTGATAATGCTTAATCGACGGATTTAATCTCAATTTTATTTTTTTCAGCTGAACGCTCATCCATTGCACGGGCTTTGGCACGAATACGTTGTTCAAGCTGATCGACTAAATTAGTATTATCAAAGCGCTCTTTTTGACGAAGACCGTCAAGATAATAACCACTTTTTTTACTACTACCTGTTAACCCTAAATCAGAGACCATCGCTTCACCAGGACCATTAACAATACAACCAATAATTGAGACATCCATTGGCGTCATAATGTCTTCAATACGCTCTTCAAGAGCATTTACCGTAGCCACTACATCAAACTCTTGGCGTGAACAGCTAGGACAAGCAATTAAATTAATACCACGGCTGCGCAGCTTCAATGATTTTAAAATATCAAAACCCACTTTGATTTCTTCGACCGGATCAGCCGCCAGTGAAATACGTAACGTATCACCAATACCTTGCGCTAAGAGTAATCCTAAACCAACAGATGATTTAACTGAACCAGCGCGTAAACCACCTGCTTCAGTAATACCTAGATGCAATGGATTATCAATTTGTTTAGCCAATAACTTATAAGACTCTACTGCTAGAAATACATCAGAAGCTTTGACACTCACTTTGAATTGGTCAAAATTCAATCGATCAAGGATGTCCACATGGCGCATGGCCGATTCAAACAAGGCTTCTGGCGTCGGCTCTGTGTATTTCTCTTGAATATCTTTTTCTAACGAACCGCCATTAACCCCTATTCTAATAGGTATATTATTATCACGAGCGCATTCAACCACACTGCGAATTCTACTTTCATTACCAATGTTACCGGGGTTAATACGCAAGCAATCAACGCCATATTCAGCAACTTTTAACGCAATACGATAATCAAAATGAATGTCCGCAACTAAGGGAACTTGCACTTGTTTTTTGATTTCACGAAAGGCTTCCGCAGCGTCCATAGTAGGCACGCTTACGCGCACAATATCAGCACCAACCGCTTCTAATGCTTTAATTTGCGCCACCGTGGCCATAACATCAGTGGTTAAGGTATTAGTCATTGATTGCACCGTAATAGGTGCATCACCACCCACGGGTACATTGCCCACCATGATTTGACGGGATTTACGACGAATTATCGGAGATTCTTTAAACATAATTTATTCTTTTGACACTCTAAATAGGGTATTTATTGTGAAATTAACGGCAATGTAAACTTAGCAATATTACCGACATTAAAAGACGACATATCCACTTGCTCCCCATTAAAAGCAATTACTGCTAATTCAGGTTTTCCTAACGTCACCTTTAATGGTGGTTTACCGGAAATGGTCATAACGTACCCTGATTTTTTCACGCCCCACGCAAGACGCTCGCCCGTGGCATCAAAAATATTAACCCAACAGTCACCTGAAAAGGTAAACACAACTGTGCTGACATCAGCGACTAGTTCAGTGTCACTGTTGACGTCGACTATAGATTCAATCTTACTTTCGGGTGCAATTTCTATATTCTGCTTAGCAATAGCTGATTCAATAACTTTTGGTATACTACCCGCAGGTTTAGCCATATCATCTGATTCAATGGCTTTTGCCTTAGATAACTTAGGTGAGTCAACCGGTAACTCTGGCGCCTCAACCACTTTTTTGGCGACGTTTACATCCGCTATATTACTTATATTATTACTGATTGGTTGCTCTTGCTTTGGCGGATCAAATAAATTAGCTGACAGTTTTGGATCTTGTAACCACCATAACACCATCAAGCCAAAAAAAAGCGCAACAATTAAATAACTAAACCACATTAAACGGCTATGCTCAGCTTCTTTTAAGGTTAAATTAGAAAAGCTTTGCATTTCGCGGCCTTGTACTTCAGCAACACCTAGCATGTCATATGCGCTAAGTACCTCGTCAATATCAACTGCGACTAATTTGGCATAATTGCGTAAATATCCACGATGAAATGTTACTGGCAACGATGAATCAAAAATATCTTGTTCTATTTCATTAACTAAGTTTGTTCTAAAATTTAATCTGCTGCTGACCTCTTTAGTACTAAGTGATAATTTTTTTCGTGCTTCACTCAGCATTAAGCCAGGGCCAACGACTTCTATATTTTCACAAAGCTCGTCCACTTGCTTGGTACTTGCTTCTTTATTCATTTATTCAATCACCGTTTTAGGATCTATTAAGTGTAATTTATCATTAATACGAATGTTTTTATTACCGGTAAGGTTATTCCAACGACGTAACGCCTTCATCTTAATATTATATTTTATTGAGATACCGTACAAAGTATCACCCGCAATCACCACATGAATATTTAGACGTTTATGACTAACACTATCTTGTTGTTGACTCTCTGTATAATCAACCGTTAACGGCTCTTCTACATTAACCGCAGGCGTTTTTTTAGGTGCCATTAGCACAACAACACGTTTATCTTGGTTACGTGTATTAGCTGATTTTTTGCTAGCAGCCACCTGTTTTTGCTCAGAAAGCAGACTGTCTACTTCAACACTTCCCTTTATCAATACGGTATTGATTGCCAGCAAAGTGGCTGTCACTGCTTTAAGCTCTTTTAGGTTTGCTACTTGCGGTTCAACTAAACTAGCACTATGTGCTGCATGACTTGATAATGCCTTTTGAGGGGATAGTTTTATCACGCGCTTTTTTGATTCAGTGGACGTTTCATTCATTTGAATTAACTCATACCTTTTAGCTAAACTATCCGCTTCAATTAATTCCAGTTCATTTAACAAATATTGCTGTGCTTCCCATGATTGTGGATACATTTTTACCAACATGGTGCCATAATTTTTAGCGGTACGACGCTCCCCTAATTTCAAATAGACTTTATACGCTAACGCTAAAGACTGCGGAGTAAAACGTCGAGTCACTTTTTCAAAGCGTTGTTCATATATTTTCGCTTGGGTAAATTCTCCCATGGCATAATGTAAGCGTACCATTTGCAGTAATAAGGATGAATTACCAGGGCTATGCATAACGGCTTTATGTAAATACAGTTTTGCTTTGTCAAAGTTATCTTTCTGTAAAAAACAAGACGATAAATTGTCATAACTTTTAGCGACCAATATATAACTCGGTACCGCAATGGCTTTTAACAACTGTTTTTCTGCTGCCTCTGTTTTGTCTTGACGACACAAAAATACGCCATAGTTATTTAACGTATCCGCATCATCACTTTTTAGCGACAGCGCTTTTTCAAATGATGCTATTGCTAATTTATTTTCACCAACGGTTTCGTAATAATGAGCAAACGCTGTGTATACTTGCACCATTTCAGGAGAGAATTTTTTCGCTTTTTCTAAATTTTTCTTGGCTTGCGACATATTCCCCATTCTTAAATAACCTAAACCAAGTGAAATACGCGTTGCTGCCATATCATCACTATTGGCTTTGTTTTTCACCACAGGCGTTTTGTCCTGTTCAAACTCTTGTGTAATACAGGCTGACAACGCAACCGATAATACGGCAATAATGAGTGATGAAATTAGTTTTTTGATCAAAGATTTATCCCTAATGTATCAGCCATGGTTAAATATTATAGTCAATTGTTAAGATAATAACGTGATCAGACTGTTTTTACCGAAATTTCGTCAGCTTTTAGCGATTTTTTTTCTTTTTGTGCATTTTGTAATATTTGAGTACGTTTAGTACGATCGAAAACATCACCCGCTAACTGACCACAGGCAGCATCAATATCTTCACCACGTGGACGACGGGTAATTACTGTTAAGCCATAGCTTTGTAGAACTTTATCAAAACGATCCATGCGGGAATTACTTGGACGTTTATAAGGAGAACCCGGATAAGGATTAAAAGGGATCAAATTAATTTTACTGGGTAGATCTTTTAATACATGTGCTAACGCATGCGCCTGATCCGTTGAGTCATTAACATGATCTAACATCACATATTCGATTGTCGCTTGCTTATTAGCTTTAGACCCTTCAATGTAACGCCCTGCTGCCGCAACAAATTCTTCTAATGGATATTTTTTATTAATCGGGACCAACTCATCACGCAGAGTATTATCTGGGGCATGAATTGAAATAGCTAAAGCACAATCAATTTTAGCTTTAAGCATATCAAGTGCCGGTACAACACCCGAAGTACTTACTGTCACTCGGCGTTTTGATAAACCATAGCCCAAATCATTTAACATGGTATCAAGCGCTGGAATTAAGTTTTTCATATTAAGTAACGGCTCGCCCATACCCATCATAACTATATTGGTAATGGGCCTTTTACCGGTAATACGCGTAGCGCCAATATCATTAGCAACTCGCCATACTTGACCAATAATTTCTGACATGGATAAATTACGATTAAAGCCTTGTTGAGCCGTGGCACAAAAAGTACATTCAAGCGCACAACCTACCTGTGATGATACGCACAAAGTCGCACGATCATTTTCAGGGATCCAGACGGTTTCAACTTCTTGACCGCCTTCTAATGCTAAGGCATATTTAATAGTGCCATCTTTCGATACTTGTTTTTCAGAAATTTCAGGTGCTTTAATTTCACAGTTACGTTGTAATTTTTCCCTAAGTTTTCTATTTATATTAGTCATTTGCTCAAAATCACTATAACCAAAGTGATAGATCCATTTCATAATTTGATCAGCTCTAAAAGGCTTTTCACCAATAGAGTCAAAATAGTCTCTCAATCCTTGGTGATCAAAATTTAATAGATTAATTTTGCTGCTTTCTTTAGCAACTTTTTTGACATTTTCTGTGACGATTGGGTCGCTCATACAACAAGTTCTCAAAACTGATAGGGAAAAAATAAATAATGCCAAAGACAATAATAAATCATTCATTCTTGTCTTTGGTATAAGGTCGCAAATTGTACGCTTTTCAAGCTAATTTCGCAATTTTATACTCACGCATAAAATACAAAAAGGATTTTACTAATGACTTAGTAAAATCCTTTTCTTTGTAGGCCAGAATTTATTCTAGCCAGGCAGCGCAATAAATTACGCTCTACAAATTAACGTGTACGGCTACAAATTTCTTCATCAGAGAAGAAATAAGCAATTTCACGTGCTGCTGACTCTAAAGCATCAGAGCCATGCGCCGCATTTTCATCAATGCTATCAGCAAGATCAGCACGGATAGTACCCGCAAGTGCTTCAGCGGGGTTAGTAGCACCCATGATTTCACGGTTTTTAAGAACAGCATTTTCGCCTTCTAACACTTGAACCATTACAGGACCTGAAGTCATGAATTCAACTAAAGCACCAAAGAAAGGACGTTCGCTATGTTCAGCGTAGAAACCTTCTGCTTTTTCTTGGCTTAAATGTAACATTTTAGACGCAACGATCTTAAGACCTGCAGTTTCAAAACGATTGTAGATTTGACCGATGAAGTTTTTAGCAACTGCGTCTGGTTTTACGATAGAAAAAGTACGTTCGATAGCCATGATAAGCCCTTTTAATAAATTTAAATTTTAGTGTAATTAAGTAGAAACTAATCAACAAACTGGCATCTACAAATTTTGGCGCGATTATAAACGAAATTAGAGTAAAATCCTAATACTAACCGTGAATCTATTTTTAAGGCCATAACCATTAATAAATAAATCCACCCTGTCTGGCGTTTGTATTGGTGTAATACTTTACTTTATAATTGAAAAATATAAACTGATGGGTAAGCATAACAATAAAGATAATATTATTTTTCTGATGAAAAATATGAATAGTTGAGTGTATCCAATAGTAACCATACTGAGTAATAAGAGAATCTATAAATGACTACTATCAACATTTTTGAGCAAAACTTAGAGCCAAATCAAGCTAACTATATGGCGCTAACACCTATTTCGTTTTTAGAGCGTGCTGCCTTTGTTTACCCAAATAAAACAGCAACTGTCAATGGTGATATTCGTCATACTTGGCTGGAAGTTTTTCAACGTTGTACTCGCTTGGCGAGTGCTTTGTCAAAACGAGGCATCGGCCGAGGGGATACAGTATCCGTTATAGCACCAAACATTAGTGAACATTTTGAAGTACACTTTGGTGTACCGATGAGCGGCGCCGTACTTAATTCAGTTAATACACGTCTTGATGCTGAAGCGATTGCTTTTATACTTACGCATGCAGAAACCAAAGTGTTAATTACGGATAAAGAATTTAGCCACGTAGTAAAAAAAGCACTACGCATTATGCCACATCAACCCTTAGTCATTGATATTGATGATCCTAACTTTAACGAAGGTCAACTCATTGGCTCGTTAACCTATGATCAATTACTTGCTGAAGGGGATAGTGATTTTGAACCGCTACGACCTAACAATGAATGGGATGCGATTACCTTAAATTATACCTCGGGCACAACAGGCGATCCTAAAGGGGTGGTTTATCACTACCGTGGTGCTTACCTTAATGCCGTAAGTAATGTGATGTCTTGGAGTATGGGTAAACATCCAGTCTATTTATGGACTCTACCTATGTTCCATTGTAATGGCTGGTGTTTTCCTTGGTCAATTGCCGCCACTGCTGGTACAAGCGTAAGTTTACGGCATGTACGCACGGAGCCTATCTTTAATTTAATTAGATCAGAAAAAGTGGGCTATTTTTGTGGTGCTCCGATTGTATTAAATATGCTTAACGGTGCGGATATATCATTGAAAGCTGGCATCAATCATCCAGTGAAAGTAATGACTGCAGGTGCACCACCACCGGCTTCGGTTATTGAAGGTATGGAAGCGTCTGGTTTTAAAGTGACTCATACCTATGGCTTAACCGAAACGTATGGCCCTTCGGTTGTTTGTGCTTGGCATGACGAATGGAATGGAGAAAGTGCAGAACAGCAAGCTAAATTAAAATCTCGCCAAGGAGTTCGTTCTCCAATGCTTGATCAATTAATGGTAGCCGATCCTGAAACCTTAGAGCCTATGCCCATGGATGGTAAATCAGTCGGTGAAATATTTATGCGAGGAAACCTGGTGATGAAAGGGTATCTAAAAAACCCGTCTACCACGCAAGCAGCTTTCAAAGGTGGTTGGATGCATTCAGGTGATATAGCGGTGTGGCATAGTGACGGCTATATTGAAATAAAAGATCGCTCCAAAGATGTGATTATTTCAGGCGGTGAAAACATTTCAAGCGTTGAAGTTGAAGATATTTTATATCGCCATCCTAAAGTTCAAGAAGTGGCCGTGGTTGCAAAAAAAGATGATAAATGGGGAGAAACTCCGTGCGCATTTATTACACCCATGCCAGCTGTTGAAATAACGGAACAAGAAATGATCACTTTTTGTCGCGATAATATGGCGCACTTTAAAGCACCAAAAAACATTATATTTAGTGAGTTACCAAAAACTTCAACGGGAAAAATACAAAAATTTATTTTGCGAGAACGAGCAAATAAGTAATGTAAATACTTTTACTGAGTAGTAACCAGGCGACTCAAATCGCTAAAAACAAAAAAGCCATATCAATTGATATGGCTTTTTACTTACAACGTTATTAACTTCTAGAAGTTATAACGTGCCACGATGCTCAGGGATACCTTCTTCTAAACGTCTAACTTTAAACGCTGAAGTATAATCTCCAGCATCTTCTACTTCAGTTGTATTGTAGTTATAAGCAAGACTAAACTTGGTATCACCACCTAATAATAATTCTGGGCTTGGGTACTTACCTTGTAGCACATCAACATCAGCTTGAAGTGATAAATATCTAAATTACAAAAATATTTAACCATATCTTTCTATAACAACGGCTTACAAATAAAATAAAAAAACATCATATTAACGTAAGAAATCACGAATAATTATTTATTTTATTGGGTACTAAAAAACACTTTTAATGACTCTTGAGTATAATAAACAGGGCTCTGATTTATTAATAAATCGTGTTTACATTACATTTTCCAAGCGGCAAATAGCAAGCGTTAGTCTATTTCGCTAATCCATGCTAATTGAATAGCCTCAAGCACCCGCTCACCACAATGTTGGGGATCATCATTAAAGCGTTCAAGTTCAAGTACCCACTGTCTGAGTTCGGTAAAATGCAACGTGAGTGGATCCACCTCAGGGTGTTGCTCTATTAAATCAAGTGCAATGTCTAAGGAGTCAATCCATGTTAAACCTTGTGATGTCATACAATTATCCTATTTAAAAAAGTAGATGAAACCATCAATAACTTATTACTAACATTAGTACAAGCCAGAGTAAAAGTAACCTAGTCTTATTAAAAACCGGCACACTAGGCAATGAACTACCGATTGACTCACCGTTATTAGTCTTATCCGCACTATTAGTAAAAGTAAAACTCGCCGGAGCGAGTTTTAAAAAAATAAGTTTAACGGATAAAATTAATCGATTTGCCTAATTAATTTACCGTTTTTATCGGAAATCCTCTGTCACGCATCAAGGCTTCAACTTTTGCATCACGTCCTCTAAAGACACGATAGGCTTCACTTGGATCAACAGCATTGCGCACACTAAATAAGTGCTCAACTAACTTAGCCGCTACTTCTTTATCATAAAAGCCACCCGGTGCTTGAGCAAAGGCTTCTGCGGCATCAGCGGTTAGGACTTCTGCCCACATATAACCATAATAACTTGAAGCATACCCTTCACTACTGAAAATATGGCTAAACTGTGTACTACGATGGCGCATAACTATTTGCTCAGGCATATTCAAAGCCGCAAGTGTTTCACGTTCAAATTTATCGACATCTATTCCTGTTGGATCAACCGTATGAAATTTCATGTCAACTAACGCTGAGGCTAAATATTCGGTGGTGCTGAAACCTTGATTAAACGTTGCTGCTTGCTTAATTTTAGCGATAAGCGCTTTTGGCATAGGCTTACCTGTTTGATAATGTAAAAGATAATTATTAATCACTTCATCCGTTACTAACCAACGCTCTAATAACTGTGATTGAAACTCGGTATAATCACGTACGCCAGAGTTAAGTGTTGGGTAGGCAACATTTGACGATAAAAAGTGCAATGCATGACCAAACTCATGAAAGTACGTTTCTGCATCAGACCATGAAATTAAGGTTGGTTGACCATCAATACCTTTACTGAAGTTAGAATTATTCGATGAGAGAACGTTTTTATTTCCCTCAAAAGTAGTATGGCTACGATACGTCGTTGCCCATGCACCAGAACGCTTACCCGTTCTGGCAAATGGGTCTAGGTACCATAAACCAATATGTTCATTGGATGTTTTATCTGTCACCTCCCAAACGCGAACATCTGCATTAAAAACGGGGACGGAGCCATCAGTTATTTCTACAAATTCAAAATTAAATAAACGACCCGCAACATAGAACATAGCTTCTCGTAATTTATTCAATTGTAAGTATTGTTTTACTTCGTTCGAATCGAGGCTGTACTTATCTTTACGTACTTTTTCAGCATAAAAACGGTAATCCCAAGCCTCAACTTTTTCAATACCATCTTGTGCTTTACCGATAACAAGCATATCAGCGACTTCTTCTTCAACACGAGCAATTGCTGCCGTCCATACACCTTCCATTAAAGCAATAGCATTTTCAGGTGTTTTTGCCATACGATCTTCAAGGCGCCAAGAAGCATAATTTTTATAGCCCAATAAGCCTACTCGCTCATGACGAAGCTGTAATATTTCAGCAATAATGGCATTGTTGTCGAATTGATCATCGTTATCACCACGGTTGTAATAAGTATTCCATACTTGTTTTCTAAGCGCTCGTTCCGTTGAATACGTTAAAAAGGGATCCATTGACGAACGAGTATTAGTGATAGCATATTCGCCTTGATGGTCACGGGTCGTCGCCGCAGAAGCAGCAACACTGATAATAGATTCAGGTAAACCGCCAAGCTGTTCTTTATTCAAATACAATACATAGCTTTCTTCATCGGCTAAGACATTATCACCGAATTTTGTATGTAACTCAGCTAAGCGTTGATTTATATCAGCATAACGTTTTTTATCTTTTTTATTTAATGTCGCGCCATTACGAGCAAAATTATTATAAGATAATAACACTAAACGCTGCTGTTCTGACGTGAGCATATTAATATGTTCACTGTTATAAACGGTTTGTATACGAGTAAATAGCTTTTCATTTTGATTGATTTTAGAGAAAAATGCCGAAAGTTTAGGTGCCATTTCCGCTTGGATTTTACGAAATTCTGGCGAAGATTGGTTTGAACTCCAAATTCCCCAATAAGTAAATACTCGCTCTAAATCACTACCTGCTCCTTCCATCGCAACAATAGTATTCTCAAATGTTGGCGCATCAGTGTTATTCGCAATAGCATCAATTTCATCAAGATTCATTTGCATAGCGGCTTCTATAGCAGGAATTAACCCTATAAGTGACACCCTGTCGAATGCAGGTGTACCTTGATAAGAGCCCTGCCACTTAGCAAGTAATAACGCTTTCGCTTGCTCTATTTCGTTAACTTTCACTGCAGCCTCTACTTTACTTGTGTTATCTGTTGTACTTTCACTTTCAACCGCTGTGTTGTCACTTGTACAAGCCATTAGCAAACTTGACAGTAAAAATGTCGATAATAATGCTTTTTTCATAGATGATCTCTAACTAGAATATGAATAACTGAGTAGGGTCAATTAAATTGGACACCATACTCTCTGTATTAATATTATATTAACAATATTTAACAAGTAATAAAACGTTCTCGTCCGACCTCTATCGTAAATACTAGAAATTTGACCGTATTCAACAATAATTATGTTTGTATTTATTGATCTAAGCAAAGAAAATTAACTTAGGATTTACTACAATAGACGCGTTATTATTTCTAGGTCAACAAGATACACTTATGATGCAAATTACCGATTTACAAAAAGAACAAAAAATAACACCCTTATTACGATTAGGGTTTCGCCCATTTTTTCTCAGTGGCGCAGTTTTCAGTATTGTCGCCATTATCCTTTGGCTATTAATGTACAAAGGCGCGATTAACCTATCACCATTAGGTGGCGGTTATTGGTGGCATATTCATGAAATGATTTTCGGCTTTGGTTGCGCCATTGTTGCAGGTTTTTTACTCACGGCAATACAAAATTGGACAGGCGTTCGCGGTGCCCAAGGCAGAACTTTACTCGTCTTATTTTTACTCTGGTTAACTGGACGCTTGGTCTTGCTGATGCCAAGCATATTCTCAGATACTCTAACGACAATAATAGACTTAAGCTTTTTACCTGCAGTGGCCTATGTATTAGCCAAACCCATTATTGCCACTAAGCAATACAACAATTTATTCTTTGTACCGTTATTGTTGCTGTTTACTCTAGCCAATTTAGAAATGCATTTGGCCATTTATTTTCCACAAACTTTTACTATTACCTATGCAGGATATGCTGGCGTGATGCTAGTAACGTTCTTAATGTCTGTCATGGCTGGGCGAGTCGCGCCAATGTTTACGGCTAATGGTACTAAAACAGCCAAGGTAACCCCATTACCTTGGTTAGATAAAATAACTAACGGTAGTTTAGCCATCGCTATGTTTTCATTATTACTTGAGCCTATCATTGGTTTTTCTCAGCAATTTTTTGGCATTATTTTAATTATTGCTGGCCTATTTCAAACCATGCGCTGGTTAAGATGGCGACCTTGGATAACACTTGGCGTACCACTACTGTGGTCTTTTCATTTTGCCATTAAGTTTATCGCTTATGGTTTAATTATTTTAGGTGCTAGCTACTTAATTCCTGAAATTCCTAGTAGCCACATGTGGCATTTATTAACTGTTGGCGGTATGGGAGGATTGATTTTAGCCATGATTTCACGTGTTTCTTTAGGCCATACGGGGCGTCCGTTATTACCTCCTAAAGCAATGACTGCCGCTTATTTTTTTATTACGTTAGCTGCGATAATTCGTGCCTTTGGCCCTTTTGCATTACCAGAGAAAACAGTATTATTTATCGATATTAGCGGAACATTTTGGCTATTCGCTTTTGGTATATTCGTGATTACCTATGCGCCAATGTTAATGAGTGGGAGAAAGGATGGTCGACCTGGATAGAACCGTCTAGAATAACGCATATTAGTAAGCAAAACGATGCAGGAAAATTAGCAATGAAAGCCGTATTTTTAGACCGTCAAACTTTTAGCTCGGACATCTCTTTTTCGGCCATTGAGCAGGAGGTAAGTGAACTAGTCTGTTATGCCAACACACCTGATGAGCAAGTGCTTGAACGGTGTAAAAATGTAGAGTTAGTTATCACAAATAAAGTCGTATTAACTGCTGAACTGTTAGTAAAACTTCCTGCGTTGAAATTAATTTGTATTGCGGCTACTGGTTATAATAATGTTGATATTAAAGCGGCAACATCATTAGGTATAGCCGTGACCAATGTTAGCGGTTACGCAGGACAATCTGTCGCCCAGTATGTACTGGCGCAAATATTAGAATACTATCAACAAACGTCTCATCACAACGCCAATACTGAACAAGGACATTGGCAAAAAAATGAGACTTTTTGTTATCACGGCAATGCCATCACAGAGCTTGCCGGAAAAACGTTAGGTATCATTGGCTATGGCCACTTAGGTCAAGCAGTAATCAAACTTGCTGATGCCTTTGGCATGACTGTTTTGATCAGTGAACGCGTTAATAGTCCCGAAATTCGCCAGGGACGGGTTAGCTTTGATCAAGTAATAACACAAGCTGATATTATCAGTTTGCATTGCCCACAAACCCCTGACACTGAAAATTTAATTAATAGCAATATACTCGCAAAAATGAAACCCACAGCAATGCTAATAAATACCGCTCGTGGCGCATTAGTTAACAGCACTGATTTATTAAGCGCATTAACAACTGAGCAAATAGCTTATGCAGTATTAGATGTATTAGAGCAAGAACCACCGCCAGCTGATCACCCATTGCTAAATGCCAAGCTAGCTAACTTAAAAATCACTGCCCACATCGCTTGGGCAAGTAGTGAAGCGCAGCAAAGATTAATTAATTTATTGAGTGAAAATATTGCGGTTTTTAAACAAGGTAAACAGTTAAATAGGCTTGATATTGCAAGCTAAAATTATTTACACTGAACTAACCGCTGAACACTTTGACCAGGTGATAGCACTTGGTAATCAAGTTCATGGCGAGGGTTATTTAACGCCACAAAATATTGCTGATTGGACAGCCTATGGCATCAGTAATAATATCAACAGTGGTTTTGTCGCTTTATCAAAAGATAATTCAAGTGAAAACCTTGTAGGTTTTCGCATCACCTTTGCGGCAAAACACTGGCAGATTAATCAATGGTGCAGCCCTAACCTGTGGCAAGTACAAAAAGATAAATGCTGCTACTTCAAATGCAATACCGTTGATGAAAACTATCGCGGTTTAGGGGTAGGAAAAAAATTACTGCAACTTTCTATAAACGCAGCTCAAAAACAAGGTTCACGAGCAGGAGTTTCACATCTATGGAAACAAAGCCCCAATAATAGTGCTGTTGCCTATTTTACTCGTTGTGGTGGTGAATTAGTAAAGTCTCACCCTGACAAATGGAATGAAGACAGTAAGCAGGGTTATAACTGTATTTTATGCGGACATGATTGTCATTGTGAAGCGGCTGAAATGATTATTTACTTTTAAGGCTTATCTGTTGAAATGTAAATTTACTGAAAGCTTGGTAACTTGTGCTAACTCTTCTATCGATAGAGCGCCATAGAACCTAGGATAACTCCAACCATAACCCCACCGAAAGCTTGTCGGTAGGTAAGGTGTTCCTCCAACTCTAACACCCGCTAACATTAACGCGGCTACCGTTGGTTCACCTACCTCGGTAACACATGCGTTAAGGCCTTTGTCAGAGACAAGCCGTTGTTGGTATGTGCCGCCTTGCCAATAATCAAAATCATGCTGTTGACAACATGTTAACCATAAGCTCTTTTGGTCAATCGTTCCATCAGGAAAAGCACTACATCCATCGCTAGTAAAAGGTTTTAAGGTATCTGCCTGTAAAAAGACTGAAACGAGTAATAAAACACTAGTCAGAAAGAGTCTAATAAACATGCTGATTTAACTCTTTTATTAATTCAGCTAACCGTTCAATTTTTACATTCGATAACTGACGATAATCGAAATAAGGGCAAACAATAACCCGCTCTGAACGATTAATGGCAAACTCACTATTAAGCCAGATAAGCTCAATATCAAGCAACCCTTTACTCAGTAAAGATTTAGCATAGGTTTTTCCGGTAATGATGTGTACAGCTTTTTGATTGGCATTTTGCGTTATTAATTTTAACTGTGGCGCACTAAATAAGAGTGACGTTTTTGAATGAGGCTGTAATAAAAAGTCATCACGATACTCTTGCCATGTTGGGGCAAAACTAGCAAAGTTGAATTGCTCCTTATCTAGCGCATACAATAACTTCGCATAAACATTAAACACTTTACGCCATCCATTACCGCAATGCTGACCTATATGAGTAATTTCACCTGTCGTTAATGCGGTTAATTGATCTAATTGCTGGTATTCATAAATAGGCGGCCTGTTAGCGATATACACCGCGATTTGATACTCATCTGTGCCAAAACCGATATATTGATCACTCACTATTATTTAAGCGCCAATCTATCGCTGATTTACCCTGATTTAATAACCAAGTATTCGCTTTCGAGAAATGCTGGCAGCCAAAAAACCCACGATAGGCTGAAAGTGGTGAGGGATGTGGACCATTTAAGACTAAGTGTTTACTGCCGTCTATACTACGCCCTTTCTTTTGAGCATGTGCGCCCCATAAAATAAAAACACAACCCTCATTATACTGATTAATTTGGGAAATAATTTCATCCGTAAAACGCTCCCAACCTAATTTAGCGTGTGAGTGGGCTTGGCCTTGTTGTACAGTGAGAACGGTATTAAGTAAGAGTACACCCTGCTCTGCCCATGAGGTCAGGTTGCCATGAGTTGGCGTGATAAAACCTTTAATATCGGTAACGAGCTCTTTATAAATATTAACTAACGAAGGGGGTGTTTTGATATTAGTGGTAACAGAAAAAGCCAAACCATGGGCTTGTGGCTGATTGCAATAATCACCCTTCCCTACGCCATGGTAAGGATCTTGCCCTAAAACCACCACTTTTACATCGGCTAAATCGCAAAATTCAAACGCATGAAAAACATCTTTTTCTTCAGGAAAAATGGTGATGCCTTGCGCACTTTGCTGAGTAATGCTTTCTTGCAGCTGGCAATAGTAATCTTGCTGTTGTTCTTGCTCAATTATCTGTTGCCAGTGAGGTTTTATCATTTAGTTTTCTTAAAATAGAAGAAAATACTATGCTAATAAATAAGCACGTAAATCAGCAAAGTCTTTACTCATGTCTTTAGACAAAATAGGTTCACCTGCACAATCTGCCAATTCTTTTGGCAAGCCAAGAGGTTGACCTAAGATACTTTCCACCACATCTTTAAACTTAGCCGGATGTGCTGTACCTAAAAATACGCCAAACTCGCCTTCAATCGCATTATATTGCAATGCTTTATAAGCAACAGCCGCATGTGGTTCACTGATATAACCCAATTTGCTTAACTGGATAACCGTAGACTGAGTTTGCTCTTCATCGATAGAGACTGAGCTAACACTACCTTCTTCAACAATACCCGATTTAAGCATATGCTCAACACGCGGCCAGTTGTTTGGGTTACTCACATCCATAGCATTCGAGATAGTGGCAACAGTCGTGTTAGGTGTCCACTCACCGGTTTCTAAGTAGCGTGGCACTGTATCGTTAAGGTTAGTTGCCGCAATAAAACGCTTAATAGGTAAGCCCATTGCTTTAGCAAATAAACCTGCCGTTAAGTTACCAAAATTACCACTTGGAATAGAAAAAACAATATCCCCTAAACTAGTCTTCGCTCGAGATATTTGCGCTACTGCTTCAAAGTAATAACAAATTTGCGCGAGTAAGCGACTGATATTAATTGAGTTAGCTGAATTTAAACCAATAGTGGTTGCTAATTCACTGTCACTAAATGATTTTTTAACTAATGCTTGGCAATCATCAAAATCACCCTCAACGCGCAACGTTTCAATATTACCACCTAAGGTAGTGAACATTTTCTCTTGTAATAAAGAAATTTTGCCTTTGGGGTACATGATAACGACACGGATATTATCAATACCATGAAAGGCATGAGCAACCGCAGCACCGGTATCACCCGAGGTCGCCGTTAAAATGGTTAATGGTTTTTTCTGACCACTTGCTTTGGCATCTTTAGCTACAAAAACTTGCAAGCATTTGGCCATAAAACGTGCACCAAAATCTTTAAAAGCTAACGTTGGACCATGAAATAATTCTAGAATAGCGCGATCATTAGTAATCGGTTGCAATTGCGCAGGAAAATTAAACGCATCGGTTACGATCTCAGTTAATTCTTTTTCCGTTAAATCTTCTTCAACAAAAGGAAGTAATATTTGTACACTACGCTCAACTAGTGGCATCGCTAATAATGCATCAATATTATCGAATTTTGGCATCGTCGCTGGGAAGAATAATCCTTGATTTTTACCTAAGCCTTGCTTAACTGCACCAGCAAAACTAACTTGCTCGTCATTTTCTTTTAAGTTATAAAATTTCACGTTAATTTCTCATTTTAAATTTTTGTATCTAGCTTTATATTTCTACTGCGCCGGTGTCATCAACTAAACAGACATGGACAAAACCTAAATCTGTTTGTAAGTAATTATCTTGTAACCAGGTTGCAAAGGCATTCGCTTGTTGTTCGTTGTCACAAACACAGAATAATGTAGGACCTGAGCCAGAAATACCCACAGCTAAACAGCCTTGTGCGGTTAAATAATCATGTGCTTGCTGGTACTTAGGTAATAAATTAGTTCTATAAGGTTCAGCGACTACATCCGTTAATACTGAAAAAGCCTGTGCTTTATCTTGGCGATGACAGGCATCAACAAAGGTTGCTAAATTTTGACCGTAGCTTATCACATCTGCACGGCTATAACTTGTTGGTAAAACATCACGGGCAGCTTTAGTTGACACTTCAATGCCGGGGTACGCCATCACATAATAACAATCACTAAAGCCGGGTAAAGTACGGCTAATGATTTCGCTATCAGGTACCATCAGTTGTAAACCACCTAAATAACAAGGAGCGACATTATCATAGTGTAAACTACCACTAATTTGTGCTTCCATTTGACCGGTCATTTGAAGGACTGTTTTTTCATCAAAACTAAAGTTTTTATGCTTAGCATAAAATGTATTTAAGCCGACTAAAGCAGCAACGACTGAGCAAGCACTAGAGCCTAAACCACTACCGACTGGCATTTTTTTATCTAAGGTCAGTGTAACATTGCTAATACTTTGTTTTGCATCAGTTAATGCTTGATTAAAAAGCTGTAAACATGACCAAACAATATTATCTTCTTTGTTACTTGGCAGTTTATCGGCAAAAGCACCGATAACCACTAGACTGTCTTCATCTGCCAATTCAACGGCTTTATCCACAGTAACGACATCACCCAATAAAGTACCATCAACCGGCTTAACAGCTAAGCCTAATACATCAAAACCAACGCTAACGTTGCCAATAGACGCAGGAGCAAATACTGACACACCTTGTTCTTGCGTTACTTCACGGCTAGAAAAATCATCATTTGTAACCTTATCTGTTCTCATTAGTGCTGCTGCTCCCAAGCGAGTGTTCTTAAAATATCACCAAAAACACCGGCAGCAGTAACCGCTGCACCCGCACCATAGCCACGTAAAACAAACGGTAATGGTTGATAATAACGACTATGAATAGCTAGCGCATTTTCACCATCTTTAATACTGTATAAGGGATGAGCGCTATCAACTGCTTCAATAGACACTTGGCATTTACCATCAACAATATTACCAATGTAACGTAAAACTTTACCTTCAGCACTTGCTGCAGCAATACGGGTACTAAAGTCACTATCTAGCTTAGTTAAGTTAGCCATAAATTCATCTACATTACCGCTGTCATCAAAGTCATTTGGTAATACTGATTCAATAGTAATATCAGACAATTCTAATTGCATACCGGCTTCACGCGCCATAATTAATAATTTACGAGCAACATCTAAACCACTTAGATCATCACGAGGATCAGGCTCAGTAAAGCCATTGTCTTTTGCGATTGCCGTTGCCGCTGACAGCGCCATCCCTTCATCTAACTTACCAAAGATATAAGATAAAGACCCAGATAAAACACCTTCAAAACGCTGAAGTTTATCTCCTGCTTTAATTAAACTTTGCAAAGTATCAATTACCGGTAAACCTGCACCGACAGTCGTTTCATATAAAAATCGACGATTAGTTTTTTGTGCGGTCGTGCGTAATTCTTGGTAATACTGCCATGAATCTGTATTCGCTTTTTTATTGGGTGTTACTACATGGAAGCCTTCAGCCAAATAACCAACATAACTCATTGCTAATGCTTCATTAGATGTTGAATCGACTAACACTGGGTTAATTAAATGATTATCACGTACAAAGCCTTTGATATTCTCAATGTTGACTTCTAGGGCTTCTTTATTATCAGCACCTTTTGTCATCGCTGCTTGCCAATTATCTAAATCGATACCGGCTTTATCAAAAACCATCCCTTTAGAATTAGCGATACCATAAACGGTTAAGGCAATATTTTGTTCTTTAAGACTGGCTTGCTGACGAGAAATTTGAGCAATTAATTCGCTACCAACAACACCACAACCCACTAAAAAAACATCAATTGTAGGCTTATGAGAGAAAAAGTTTTGATGGCTAATTTTCATTGCATCAGTACATTTACGTTGTTCAATGACTACTGAGATACTACGCTCTGATGAGTCTTGCGCAATGGCTACTACGTTAACTCTAGCTTGGGCTAACGAACTGAAGAATTTAGCCGCTACACCACGTTGATGATGCATACCATCACCTACCAAGGAAACAATTGATAACTCACCTTTTAAGGCAACCGGCTCAAGCAAGCCATTAAGTAGCTCTAATTCAAATTCTTCTTTTAAACTTTGCTCTGCACGTAGTGCGTCACTAGAATAAATGCAAAAACTAATGCAATATTCACTTGAAGATTGGCTAATTAACACTAAAGATATGTTTTCACGGCTCATAGTAGCAAAAACTCTGCTGGCCATACCCACCATTCCTTTCATACCCGGCCCTGACACATTAACCATCGTTAAATCATCAAGGTTTGAAATAGCTTTAACGCGTTTTTGCTGATCATTCTCATTAGAAATTAGGGTACCCGGCGCTGCTGGATTACTCGTGTTTTTAATGAGACAAGGGATATGGTACTGCGCGATTGGACCAATCGTTTTCGGGTGCAACACGCTAGCGCCGAAATAAGATAACTCCATGGCTTCTTGATACGACAAATAATCAAGTAATTTAGCTTCTTTAATCATACGAGGATCAGCATTATAAACACCATCCACATCCGTCCAAATTTCACAACAGTCAGCTTCCAGACATACTGCTAATACTGCCGCAGAATAATCAGAACCATTACGACCTAACGTAGTTATTTGCCCTTCACCACCGTTTCTATTAACACTCATACCAATAAAACCTGGCATTAACGAAACTTGGTTAAGTTTGTCATATTCCTTGGTAAATTTTTCTTTAGAAAGCACTAAATCAGCTACTGCATTCAATGATGATTCATTAGTAAGGAGAAATTTCTCTGGGACTAATAAAGAGACTTGTAAACCTGATGACTGCAATACCGAATCGAGGATAGCAACACTTAACCGCTCACCGGTACTAATAATGCGAGCACGAATATGTTCAGGGCAATAAGTCAACAACGTGATTCCTTGCATGTATCGCTGAAGCTGGTGCTCATAATTAATAAGTGCTTGCTCACAATGTTGAGAGTTAAATTCAGGTAAACTCGCAGATAAGTCTTCAATAATTGAGGTAATGGCACGTTTAAAGTGATTAAGATCCGTCACCATTTTGGCTTCATCACTGATATTCTCAGCCATGGCCACTAAATGATTTGTCACACCTTGTGGCGCCGAAACGACTACGGCAACTTTTGAGGATTGGCTTTGATCTTTGATGATATCGGCAACTTGACGAAAACGCTCAGCTGAAGCTAATGATGAGCCACCAAATTTAAGTACACGCATTATTTTTCCTACTTTATTTATAGTTAACAATTGCTCACTTTTTCACATAAAGACAATAAGTATCCTACATTGTCTATTAGGTTACTCCATGTGTCGTCATATGATCGTGAGCGACTATTTATTCTGAACATAAAAAAAGCCCGTCACCTTTGCAGGTCACGGGCTTCGATAAAATTATTTTTTTTACACGTTAGCCAGCGACCGCCATCTGAATTTGGGTGGTGGTAATAATAATAATGTGCTGAGATGTAATATTCATGGGTGGTAAAATGCCTGAATTAGCCACTCCTGTCAACCTTTATTAACACTAATAAAAGAGAATAAAAAGTTATAAACTATGCATAAAACACCATAAACGCTTTTTTTACCTACACATTCCACAGGATAAAGGTATTTTTATCCTTACGCTTATCTATGATACTTAATTGTTGGCCGCTAAATAAAAATAGGCCATAGAAAGCAGCATTGAGGCTCTATAAATAACTATCATCTGAATGCTGTAAATTTTAGTTTTCATCATAAAAAAATTTTACTCAATATTTCTATCCATTGAACTCACTTATTGAGCCATTTGGTCTTAATAAACGGTAAATATACTCACAAAAATTAAAACAGACGTTGAAGTAAATGGTTAACAGAATGTAGAAAAATGTAATCTATCTCAGTTAGGTTTGAGATTAATTAATATGACGCTAACCGCCACAACAAAGCAGACTGATTGATTTTCATCCATTTTTTAGCTTGAGTGTACTGAGGAAAATGCTTCGCAACAAGTTGCCAAAATTCTTTTGAGTGATTTAAATGTTCTAGATGGCATAACTCATGAACAACAACATAATTAATAACATTAATAGGCAACATCATTAATAAATAGTTAAAACTTAATTCGCCACGGTTATTACAGCTTCCCCATCTAGAACGGTACTGTCTTATTTTTATACTGACAGGAGTTAATGAGGTTAATTGAGAATAGGTTGCAACTTTGACTGGAATAATATCTTCCGCTTGCTGTTTAAAATATTTTTCAATATGCTTTTTAACCGCTGCAGCTAATAACACCTTATTGCTCAATTTTTTTTTATTCCGCTCAGCAACTACTATCGTAAGTATTTTCTTGTTATTAATACCCTCTGTTAATAAGGTATTCACTTGTTTGGCAAAAATAATATTTAAGGTGACTAATTGCCCAAATAAGAACAGTGTTGAGCCTTGACTAAAGTCACAGCAAAAATCATCAACTTGGCTCTGCTGTGCTATTTTAGCTTTTAGCCAAGCTGATTTTTTTTCAATAAGCGTATTAATGAACTTGTCATCCACACTATAGGGCGCTCGAACGAGCACTTGACCATAGCTAACTTGCAAGGAAAGTGTTTTGCGGCGACTGCGGACAACTTTGTATTCAATCACATTATTTATTCACAATGTTCATTAAAAAATATTAACTAAGCTCGTGTTACTTCACTTAGTGGAAGCCTTCTCAGTCTCTTTTTCAGCCGACTTTTTGGTGCTTTTTTTTGCTGGTGCTTTTGCGGGCGGCTTTTTCGCGAGTAAAGCAATTAACACTTCATCTCGATGTTGAGCTAAATAGATACTTAATTCTTCACTGGCGGCATCACTGAGATCTATGGTTGATTTTGCAAAAACATCGGCCAAATTATCAGCCATATCCAACATTTTGTCATAATCATCTGCTGATTTCTTATCCATAAATGTTTTTGCCTCCACCCCATGTCTAATGACGACAAATCGACTTTCAACTGCCATTATTATTCCTTAGTTATATTTGTGAACTTAAATTTGTGAACTTAAAAATATTCCAACTTGCCACGATACAATACCACAACAAACCATGGACTGTATATAAAACCAGTGCACTTTTGTTTTAAATCAAAATTTATCTACAATTTTTACTATTTCAACTCAAAACAAAACGATTCTGTATGTCTAATTGTCACAAAATGTAAATAAATATTAACACGATACAATGCCACTAAAGAAACAATACAAAGATGATCATAAACATAGGGATATCCGCATTAAATTAAAGCATGTCTTTTGTTACATCCTACATACCGGTGTTAACAACTTATAATTAAAAATAGCGCATTATTAATAGGGCGAAGCCTATAAACTTTCGCAATTTTAACAATGGATGGATAATATGATGGCAACATTAAAAACTGCACTTATCGCATTAACTACTGCAATTACTGTACTGGCGTTTAGTTTATCAAGCCAAGCAGCAATGAATCCCAACATAGAAAAAGCCTTAATAAGCATTTGTAAATCTGTTACGACGAATAAAATTCACAAATATAAAAGAACAGCTAAATCTTATCGTTTAAGAGATAAAACGATAGCGTTAAAAGTAATATGTAACGGTCAAGATATAATCAGCTTTGCTGAAAGTTATGGCGCAGATAAAACGGCTGCAACACTTCAAAGAAGCCTAGGTAAAGCGAATATTATTGATATCGCCGCGACAGAAATGCTTTTAGTAACTTTCACTGAGTAATTTAAGTATGTATGATTAAAAGAGCACTCTGACTAGTATCCTGAGTGCTCAATCTTATTTTTTAAAGTAAATTTATTTTCTGGTAACACTAAAAAATTTTTCTAGCCAAGACCTTTCATCCGTTTTTTCTTTTAAACAACCTTTGCTTACGGTTAATCCTGCGACAATAGCAGGATACATTACCGTGTTAGCACAATCTGAAGTGACCGCCTTACCCGTTTTTTTTTCAAATACCATCATAGCTATCGCGTCAGGTTGGGTGGTGCTTTTATTAACCACACCCTGCTTTTTAATAAACTCTGTAAAAAGCAATAAAGCACCGCTACTGCCTGTTAATCCAGCTGTTTTGTTATTATCTTTTCCCAACCAAGTAGTGACTAGGTTTTTCGTATCAAAGCCTACAAACCAACTATCGCGCAGATCATTACTAGTACCTGTTTTACCCGCAACTTTACTATTTTTCAATCGCCAAGTAAGCGATTTTGCCGTACCTGTGAGGGTCACCTGCTTTAAAGCATAGTCCATAAGATACGCGACATCAGTTGAGATAACCTTTGTGGAAACAGGTTTAAATTGCCACAACGTTTCACCATAAGATGAAACAATTTTATTGATTGCGTGTACTTCCTCTAACTCGCCTTGTTTAGCAAACGCTAAGTACATTTGATTAATTTGCAACGGTGACATATTAATCGCGCCAAGTAACATAGAAGGACGCGTAACAATATCTTCCTTAAATCCCAGTAAATGGATAGCCTTAGCAATATTTTCTAATCCCAAACTCATCCCTAAATTGACGGTGGGAATATTTAAGGAGTTAACTAAACCATCAATTAATGGTACTTGGTGGCGATACTTACCATCATAATTTTTAGGCTGCCACTTTTTACCTTGGCCATTATCACCAGCATCGCTACTCAAGGTTATAGGCTCATCGGCAAGCAAACTGGCAAAATTAAATTGCTCAAAACGCTCTAATGCTGCTAAATAAATAGCGGGTTTAATTAATGATCCTACAGGCCTTTTTGCGTCTAATGCACGATTAAATCCTGCATAGCCACTTTGTCTCCCTCCCACCAACGCACGAATTTCAGCACTTGAAATATCTGTAACAATCATCGCTGCTTGTAAATCTTTTTGATGATGTACTTTCTCTAATTGCGCTAATTGGCTAACTACACTTTCTTCTAATAACTGTTGAGAAACATGAGAAAATCCAGTAAACACTCTAATTCCTGCTTTTTGTTGATAGGTATTTAAGTGCTGGTTAAGTTCTCGTTTGACTAATTGCAGAAATGCAGGATATTTCTCTGTTTTAAAGCGTCGATGTTTACGTATAGACAATGACGAGAAAAGTGTTTGCTCAAACTCTTGTACAGAAAGTAAGTTTTGCTCAAACATCAGACGCAATATCAAATCACGACGCTGCTTTGCTCGTTCTGGATGTCGCCAAGGGTCATAATAACTTGGACCTTTTACCTGTGCTACGAGCAGTGCCATTTGCCCACTGTTCAACTCAGCTAAAGTCTTACCAAAATAAAACTTAGCCGCTAAACCAAAGCCATAAATACCATTAGCGTAATGCTGCCCGAGATAAACCTCATTAATGTAAGCTTCGAGCAACTGATCCTTGCTGTAACGCACTTCAATAATTAGCGCCATCAGTGCTTCTTTAACTTTTCGAACCAGTGTTCTTTCCCTTGTTAAAAACATATTTTTAACAAGTTGTTGCGTTAACGTGCTACCACCTTGGACAGTGCGACCAGCAATAATATTGTTATACAAGGCACGTAAAATACCCAGCGGAGATACCCCTTGATGATGATAAAAATCACGATCTTCAATCAACAATAATGTATCAAGTAAAAGTGTGGGCATGTGTTCTAATGCTACTAAAACACGGTCTTCCTTATTGTTAGGCACTAATCTCGCTAATAGTATCGGTTCTAATTTTACTTGTTCTACAGCATCACCCTCAATAAATAGCTTACTCACTTTATTATTCGTAAAGTCTATGGTTAAGCGTACGGCTTCAGCACTAGCGTTTTCAGAATTATCGAGCTCTACATTAGGAAAAGCAAATGCACGCCGATAAATAATTAATCGCTGAACCGATTGGGCAAACTGCCCAGGTAACGTTACTGACTCAACTTTATTATAGCCATTAATTTTCAGTGACTTTGTGATGAGGTTTAGATCAATAATATCGCCAATAAGAAAGGATTCTATTTGACCATAAATTTGCGCAGGAACTTGCCATCGCTGACCTTCAAAGGTCTTTTGTACTTTTGCATCTAAATAAATCATAAAAAGAGCTAAGGCAAAAGAAAGTGCAAAGACTAACTTTGCTCCGGTAATAGCCAACCAACATATCCATGATTTATTTGAACTAACCAGCTTTTCCGTTTTTTTCTTTGTAGGCATAAATTAACGTAATCCTAGTTTTGATTTTTTAAGTGACGCTTCATTTTATTGGTGGGCTCAGCATTTACAGGGTCGTCTGGCCAGAAGTGTCTTGGATAATTTGATTTCATATCCTTTTGCACCGATTGATAACTACCCGCCCAAAATTTTGCTAAATCTTGTGTCACTTGAATAGGACGTTGTGCTGGCGATAATAACTCTAATAATAATGGGATACCTTGATTATTATTCAGATTTCCTATGGTAGGCGTTTGTATTGAGCCATACAGTTCTTGCATGGGTAATGAGACCTTAGGCGATTTTTCTTTTGAATAACGAATAGGGCAATGACGACCCGTTGGGCCAATATAAACACTAGGTGCGGCTTTTTTTAAAACTTGCTGTTGTTGATAATCAAGTAACGATAATAACATTGATGATAAATCTACTTTAGCCAACTTAGCCGTCGACTTTATTTCTCCAACAAAAGGAGAAAACCAATCAGATAAACTCGCCAATAATGCTTTTTCGCTAATGTCGGGTAAGTTGTAAGTTGAAAAATAATCATTCAACCATTGCCATCTAGCTTTCAATGCTAAGTCTTTCTCTTGCCAATTAAGAAAACCTAACCCTTTTTGTTTAACGAGGTCACACCACATTTTAGCGATACTGGCTTTTGTTAACGTATTTTGACTTGTTTTTTCTTGCAAAGTCAGTGCGGCTAATTTCGTTTGTGAACGAGCCATTATTCTACCGCTAGCCTGATCAAAAATGGCAATGTCTTGCTCAATAATTTTACCCGCGAACACTTGTGCTATTTGGGATAAATCAATAGTAGCAGCCAAACGAACTTGTAAAACTCCTTGGGATTGCATTAAATCAGCAATCACCAAAAAGTATTCTCCGGCTAACACATCTTGATCATTTAAAGTGACCCCTTTGCCATTAGCACAAATAAAGTCACCTAGTGCTCCACGTGCTTTAGCTACCCGTTCTGGGTAAGCATACGCAAGTAATAAACCGGTTTTATCTAAGCCTATATTCATTTTAACCAGTGAATCAAGGCCTGTTAATTTCATTTTTTGTGCTAAATTTTTAACTTGTTTAATAATATTAGCGAGCACACCATAAGGTTTATGCCATTGAGATATTAACTGAGTTATTCTGTGTTCGAGATTACAATCAAATCGACTCTGTTCATTGGGTAAAATGTCTCGCTCTTCTAACAATGCCGTCATCATACACGCGAGAAAAGTCAGCTGTTTAACATTTTCTTGTGGTAATTCTTTCGCTATTACCGTGTTTGCACACAGTAACATGTGTGCAAAGCGAGGGTGACAAGGTAATTGTGCGACTTGATCACCATGCTTAGTTAATCGGTTATTCTGATCAATAATGGCTAAATTTTTCAACTCTTGCCATGCTTGCTGCTCTTTAACTGTTGTGGGCAGCTCTAATACAGGTAAGTCAGCTAACGTATTCACTCCCCATCGTGCCACTTCTATTAGCGTAGGTAGTAAATCAGCTTGCTGAATGTCATTCACACTTTGATCAGGTCGTCGTTCAAAATCATCTTTTGCATATAAACGAATGCAATGTCCCGCCGTTAAACGACCGGCTCGCCCTGCTCTTTGTATCGCAGACGCTTTGGCTATTCGCTTTTGCACCAATTTATTCATCAAACTAGCACTGTCATAACTTGCGACTTTTTCTAAGCCACAATCAATCACTAAACTAACGCCTTCAATGGTCAGTGATGTTTCAGCAATATTAGTGGCTAGTACTAATTTTCGCTTGCCCGACTGACAGGGTTCAATCGCCTGCTGTTGCTGCTTTAACGTTAAATCACCAAATAAAGGACAAAGCAATAAGTCATCAATAATATCTGAACTTAATGCTTGCGCAATAAAACGAATATCGGCAACACCTGGGAGAAAAACTAACGTAGAACCTTGATGTTCATAGGCTTGCTGTTTAATAACATTAAGCGCATGAACCCGCCAACGTTGAACATTAGCAGGTGCATTATAAGTGATCTCAACAGGATAACTTCGCCCTTCACTAGCAACCGTAATCGCCTCTGGCAATGCTTTACTTAAATAATCCGTGTCTAAGGTGGCCGACATCAATAGTATTTTTAAATCATCACGTAAACCTTGCTGAATATCACGTGTTAACGCAAACGCTAAATCGCCTTGTAAACTGCGCTCATGAAATTCATCAAACACAACTATAGAACAGTTACCTAACTCTGCATCGTGTTGAATGATTTGCGTTAAAATACCTTCAGTAATAACTTCTAAACGAGTATTTTTAGATACTTTTGTTTCATTACGCAAACGATAGCCAATAGTTTGACCTACCGGTTCATTTAATTGATTGGAGAGATAAGTCGCAATATTTTTAACGGCAAGGCGACGTGGCTGTAATAAATATATTTTTTTATCTGTTAGCACTTCAAGGTTAAGTAACCACAAAGGTAAGCAAGTCGATTTTCCCGCCCCCGGTGGCGCAGATAAAATCACCGTAGGGTGTTCTATCAGTGATTGACAAAAATGAGTTTTAATTGCTTCAATAGGCAAAGGCGTTGATGCTGACATAGTAAGCTAAACAGTAGAAGAACAATAAAAAACAATAGTAGTTATTATAACAATTTTTATTCTTGAATAGTCAATCAAATTAAAAAATAGCCAAGCTACTGATATTATTTGCAATAATAACAACATAACAGAGTAAATATTGTTGATAATTAACAAACGACGATGGCAATAACCCGACTTTTGTACTGTCAATATAGACGTTTAATTGCTGGATGTATAACTTGAAGCCACCGACTCGCGGTCGGCATATAAATATTAAAGTAAATATAAACGGTAGAAATAAAATGTATGCCCTTGGCAAACCCTTAAAAAATTGCTATCAATAACGTCAGATAAAACTTAACCAAAAGAAAAGCACTCATGCAATATTCAACACAAGGAAGCTACCGTATTGAACAAAAAAACAATATTTTATTGATTGATATTGACGAGCAAAGCTCTTTCGATGATGTTGTCAGCGCACAATACCATAAGGATATTAAAACTATGACACAGAAAATGCGTCATAGTCCATGGGCATCACTCATCACATTTAAAGGTATGGGTGTATTTTCCCCTGACGCTGAACAAAGTTTAATTGAAACAACGCATTACCGAGTAGAAAATGGCATGGTAGCCATTGCTTCCGTTATCCTTGACAGTGCCTATGCCGACATTTTGCAGCTGCAGCTACAACGTATTTATCAAAGTAGCTCTGTTCAATTTAATTTTTTTAGCGACACTAAATACGCCAAAGATTGGTTAGATAGTTTTATTCAGTAAACGCCTGTGTTATCACATGGTTTTATCGTAAACCTCCCAAAGTAAATTATTGACATCAACAGAAATTGGCAATTCAATATTTCATAACGTAAAATTAAAAAAACTGATGAGTTATGCGATTTAATGAAAACTAATTTAAAAAAAGCGACCTTAATAAAGCGATATAAAAGGTTCTTAGCTGACGTAATACTTGAAGACGGCACCACGACAACAATACATGTATCGAACACCGGCTCTATGAAAAATTGTGGCTGCGAGGGTGACACTGTTTGGTATTCAACATCAGATAATCCTAAAAGAAAATATCCTTATAGTTGGGAATTAACAGAAACTAAACAAGGGCATATCATTTGCGTTAATACTATTGCTGCAAACCGATTAGTAGAAGAAGCAATTAGTAACTACGTTATTACTGAAGTAAACGCTTATGAAACGATTAAACGTGAAGTTAAATACGGCACTGAAAATAGTAAAGTCGATTTTATGCTTACCGATGCCAACAAAATAGATTGCTATCTAGAAGTAAAAAGCTGTACTTTTTTGGAAAATGAGCAAGGCTATTTTCCTGATGCCGTTACCGTTAGAGGTCAAAAGCATATTCGTGAACTGATTGAAATGGTTGAGCAAGGCAAAAGAGCTATTTTACTTTTCGCAGTATTACACAGTGGAATAAAGAGTGTCTCTCCAGCTAATCATATTGATTCTAAATATGGCGAACTCCTACTAGAAGCATCTAAAGTGGGAGTTGAGATAATTGCCTATAAAGCACATCTATCTGTTTCAGAAATGATATTAACATCCAAAATTCCCGTTAATATCTTCCGTTGATATATAATATTAATGTGTTTTTTATTTGGAAATAGACTAACCGTGCTATCTTTAAATTTTATCCATTGATTAAAATAAAAATTTCAGTGTATAGCCTATAAAATAATTATTAATTATCACTAAAAACGAGATAATGGTTGACTAACCCTAGGGAAAATTGCTAAAAGAGCCTGCTCGTTTAAAAAGTCACGGATGATGGCTGAGCGCCCATTGTTTTCGAGTTGAGTAACTCATTGATATAAAAGTAAATGTTTTTTATTTTGACTTTATTAACTCGAAGGATTGATTTTTATCATAAGTGACACCATATAGTTCTGATATTTTAGGTCTATTATATAATAGTATTGGCAATTACAACCAAGGTAGCCGTTAACTGATGTCTTCATCAAACAACCTTGGTCCTTGTAGTATTAGGAGATTTAGCATGCCAAAAAGCAAAGGTAAAACATTAGGTATATTAGCATTAGCTGGCGTTGAGCCGTATCAAGAAAAAGCTAAAGAAGAATATATGGGTTCCCCCCAACAAAAACATTTTAAAAAGATCTTAGATGCATGGCGTTTACAACTTCGTGAAGAAGTCGATCGCACCGTAACTCATATGCAAGATGAAGCTGCCAACTTTCCTGATCCGGTTGATAGAGCAGCCCAAGAAGAAGAGTTTAGTCTTGAATTACGTACTCGAGATCGTGAACGTAAACTTATCAAAAAAATTGAGAAAACGTTACAATTAATTGAAAATGACGATTTTGGCTTTTGTAAGTCTTGTGGTATCGAAATCGGTATTCGACGTTTAGAAGCCAGACCTACTGCCGATCTTTGTATTGAATGTAAAACCTTAGCAGAAATTAAAGAGCGCCAAATGGCTGGCTAAGTCATTGACTAAAAAAGCCTCATTAAATAACACTCTGCTCTATGAGCGACCACAGTTACTAAGCTGCAACGCTTACCGTGGTCGTTTTGCTCCATCTCCTTCTGGATTACTCCATTTTGGTTCTTTAATCGCCGCTCTGGCTAGTTTTTTAGATGCTAAATCTTCTGTTACTCCTCACGGTAATTCAGGCACATGGCTAGTACGCATAGAAGACATTGATCTTCCTCGCGAACAAGTTGGGGCAAGCTCTGCTATTTTAGCAACCCTTGAAGCGTTCGGCTTGTATTGGGATGAGTCTGTACTTTATCAAAGCCAACAGTCAGAAATTTATCAAGACACCTTGAGCGATTTGCAACAGCATCATCTCAGTTATTATTGTCAATGCACTCGGGCAGAAATTAAAACGCTTGGCGGAATTTATCAAGGCCATTGCAAAACGCTACGCCACGCTAAAAACAACAGTGCTATTCGCTTAATCAATCAATATGGTTTTTATCAATTTGATGATATTTTTCAAGGTAAAGTAGCTTGTGAGCAAGCATTAGCCAAAGAAGATTTTATCATTCATCGTAAAGATGGATTATTTGCTTATCAACTTGCGGTGGTCGTTGACGATATTCAGCAAAATATTAACCATGTTATTCGTGGTTGTGATTTACTTGAACCCACCGCAAGACAATTAACATTATTCGCCACATTAAATAGCTCAACACCAAAATATGGGCATGTGCCATTAGCGGTAACAACGAGTGGCTATAAACTAAGTAAGCAAAATAAAGCCCCTGGTATTAATAACGACAACCCACAACCAGCATTAATCGCAGCGTTAAAATTTTTAGGGCAAGCGCCTGAACCAAAGCTAGTCAATGAAAAAGTTGATGATATTATCAACTGGGCGATTAATAATTGGTCACGAGATAAAGTAGCTAAGGTTAAAGAAATAAGTATCAAATAAACTGACTTACGCGATAATAACGATTCGCCTTTTACCTTCACTTTTAAAAGTAATTTCAGTGCAACTGAAGCGAATGAATATATACCCGATCCACTCGAAGATGCATGATTCAGCTGGAACGGTTATTAACCATAAGAGTATATGATATGAATCTTAATTTTTCTGAATTTTCTCCGAATCAGCGTTATCATTTAATGACGCAAACAATTATTCCAAGACCTATTGCTTGGGCGTTAACCGACTCAAGTAATGGTCAATTCAATTTAGCGCCTTTTTCTTATTTTACTGCGGTATCAAGCGCACCACCTATTTTGATGATTTCCCTTGGCAATAAACCTAATGGAGATAAAAAAGACACCTTAGTTAATGTCGTTAACACCAAAAAGATGGTGATACATATCGCCTCAGATCAAGATGCAGCGGTAGTCACTCAAACGGCAGAAACCTTACCCCATGGAGAATCAGAATTAACTAAATCAGCCTTAAAAACGGTTGCTTTTGATAATTTCTCGCTACCAAGACTAGCCAATTGTGACATTGCGTATGGCTGTGAACTTTATGAAATAAAAGAACTTGGTGATGTACCACAAAGCTTAATTTTTGTCGAAATTAAACAACTATATATTAACGATAACGCGATTGAACTTGACGCAAAACAAAGAATAACAGTACATGCCGATAAAATAAAACCCTTAGCACGGTTAGGCGGTGGCGAGTACGCCACAATCAATAACTCATTTAGTCTTACTAGACCTAAATAACACTCATTAACAACATCAGGAAACATCATGTCTAAAACTATTGTAATAACTGGTGCAAATCGCGGCATAGGCCTCGCTATGGCGAAAATTTGTCAGCAACGTGGTGACACTATTTATGCTTTATGTCGCCAAAGTTCTCAGCAACTCGATGGGCTAAAAGTCAATGTTATTGAAGGTATTGATATAGCCACTGATGCGGGTATAGCACTGGCTATATCTGCACTTTCTGATGTCGCTATCGATTTACTCATTAATAATGCTGGAATCTTACGCGATGAAAGCCTGATCCATTTTAATAAAGAGTCAATTATTGAACAATTTAATGTCAATGCTTTAGCACCAATCGCGTTAACACAAGCATTGCTTAGTAATTTATCTAAAAACAGTAAAGTTGCTTTAATTACCTCAAGAATGGGTTCAATAACAGATAACGATTCCGGTGGTCGGTACGGCTATAGAATGTCAAAAGCAGCGCTAAATATTGCCGCAGTTTCGCTTGCTAAAGATTTATCAGCACAAGCGATTGCTGTGGGTATTTATCACCCCGGTTATGTGCAAACTGACATGGTGAATACGTTAGGTCAAACCACTAATGGTGATATTAGCAGCGATTTAGCCGCCAAACGTTTACTGGCATTAATAACCGAATTGACCATGGCTGAATCTGGCGTATTTAAGCATTCTAATGGCGAAATATTACCTTGGTAGAAAGTAATATGTGAATACTTAGCTTCTTCAATGCAGCGACAACTAAAAATCGCTGCTTTTTCATTCTCTTTTTTGCTTGATTGTTATATCATTGCCCCTAATTAAACAAATAACTTTTCATCCACTTCTATTTTCTAAAAGGCCAGCGATTATCAAACGCGTCATCAATTTATGTAAAAAGGTTTTTAGCAAAAAAACCAGCAATAAAACTCAAGCAAATACAGTAGTATCGACACTAGTGCAACCAATAGTATTATCTCGAAGTCAACATTCTGTTTCTAGAAAACTACTTAGCCCAAGTGCCTTAAAAGTACTCTATCGCTTAAACAAAAGCGGCTATGACGCCTATCTTGTTGGTGGTGGTGTCCGCGATATTTTATTGGGTTTGAAGCCAAAAGATTTTGATATTGCGACTAATGCTACACCTGACGAAATCAAAGCCCTCTTTCGGAACTGTCGTTTGATTGGTCGCCGTTTTCGTTTAGCGCATATTGTTTTTGGCCGAGAAATAATTGAAGTGGCAACCTTTCGTGGCCATCACGATAATGCTTCAGAGCAAGAAAAGAATTGCACTAAAACCTCAAAACAAAGTGAAGATGGCATGTTATTGCGTGACAATATTTACGGCACTATAGACGAAGATGCCGAACGTCGTGATTTCACCATCAATGCGCTGTATTACTCGAGTAAAGATTTTAAAGTGTATGACTTTGCCAATGGCGTTAAAGACGTTGAAGACAAAGTCATCCGCTTAATTGGCGACCCCGAAACACGCTACCGTGAAGATCCTGTGCGTATGTTGCGTGCCATTCGTTTTGCCACCAAACTTGATATGGAAATATCACTCGAGACTAGCTCCCCCATCAAAGAACTTTCATCATTAATGGCTAACATACCTGCTGCGCGAATGTTTGAAGAGTTTCTGAAACTGTTTATTTCGGGTAAAGCAGTCGCTAACTATGAACAACTTCGCAGCTATAATTTATTTACTTACTTCTTCCCTGCGGTTGACCAAGAACTGAATAAAAATAACAAACTGCTTGAGCGTTTTATTCTACTTGCGATGGAAAATACTGATAAACGCTTGAACAATGAACAACGTGTCACACCGGCCTTTTTATTCGCAGCGATGCTTTGGTACCCATTACAGAAGTATATTCAACAAGTTAATACCAATAATCAACTTGCTCCTCAGGATGCTTTTTTTGCGGCATTAAGTGAAATAATGCCTGAGCAACAACGTAGTATTGCCATTCCTAAGCGTTTTCAAGGGGTAATGAAAGATATTTGGATTTTACAAGATAAACTCGCTCGCCGTGAAGGAAAACGCGCCTTTAAAAGCTTTGAACATCCTAAGTTTAGAGCCGGTTATGACTTCTTGTTATTACGAGCAGAAATTGAAAATACGCCTGAGTTAATTGAACTAGCCAAATGGTGGACTGATTTTCAAACGGTATCAAATGACGCCCGTATGCAGATGATTAAAGGGATTAAAAGCTCACCAGTTAGCAAGCGTCGCACGCCAAAAAAGCGTAAAAAACCAACCGAAAGTACCAATAACTCAAGCGCTGATAGTTCAACCGTTGAATAAGCATTATGCATCCCCTCACAACAATTGCCTATATTGGCTTAGGTAGTAATTTGGTTGAGCCAATTAAACAGGTACAAGACGCTATTGAAGAAATTAAAAAATTAGCACACAGTCACATAATTAACGTGTCGTCATTGTACTTAAGTAAGCCTATGGGCCCTCAGGATCAAGACGATTATGTTAACGCAGTTTTAGCGCTTGAAACAAAGCTAGCTCCCCTTGAATTACTTGATGCCTTACAAAGCATTGAAAATAAAGCAGGCAGAGTGCGTAAAGAAAATCGTTGGGGCGCACGTATTTTAGATCTTGATATTATTTTATTTGGTAACGAAATCATTAATACTGAGCGTCTTATTGTACCCCATTATGGTATGAAAACACGTGAGTTTGTTTTATTGCCTCTAGCCGAAATTGCTGCCGACTTAATGCTGCCATCCTCAGTCGCTGCAGATAGACAAAGTATAAAGTTTTTGAGTCAAAACATTGCTAATAACGCGATGGTAAAGCTAACGCTGAGCTGAAGGAATATTGCAGTTAAAATAAAATTATGCCAAAGTACTCCAATTGAGTAATTGTCAAAAATAATGATAACAACAAGTTATATTAAAAATCACACCTAAAATAGGTACCGCTGGAACAACTATGGCTAAAATAACCACATCCACCTTGTTAAAAATGAAACAACAAGGCGAAAAAATATCAACCATTACAGCTTATGATGCTAGCTTCGCTAAGCTATTCGATCAAGCCGGCATACACGCCATTTTAATTGGTGATTCCCTCGGTATGGTATTACAAGGCCAAGATGATACATTGCCAGTCAGTATTGATCATATGGTTTATCACACCCAATGTGTGAAACGTGGCGTCGAAAACACCTTGATCATCGGTGACATGCCTTTTATGAGCTATGCTAATTTAGAGCAAGCCTTAACCAATGCAGCCAAGTTAATGCAAGCAGGCGCTAGTATGGTGAAAATGGAAGGTGGGGCTTGGCTTGTTGACACGATTAAAGCCTTGGTTGAGCGAGGTATTCCCGTCTGCGCCCACTTAGGGTTAACGCCTCAGTCAGTCAATGTATTTGGCGGTTTTAAAGTACAAGGTCGTGAAGAAGCAAAAGCGCAGCAAATGATTATAGATGCGCAAGCATTAGAAGCCGCAGGTGCACAATTACTCGTATTAGAGTGTATTCCAGCCCCATTAGGTAAAGCTATATCAGAAGCAATTACTATTCCAACGATAGGTATTGGCGCAGGTAAAGATACCAATGGGCAAATATTAGTAATGCATGATGCTTTAGGTATTTCTTGTAGTTACATGCCTAAATTTTCTCGAAATTTCTTACAAGAAACGGGTGATATTAAAAAATCTATTGAATTATATATCAGTGAAGTAAGCCAAGGTAATTTCCCCGGCGAAGATCATATATTTAAATAGTGTCTAGCTTAGGGCACAGTCTAAAAATAAAAACCGCTCAGTAAGAGATAAAAATGAAAACAGTTGAAAGTATAAAAGAGTTACGTGCACAAGTTAAATCATGGCGCATGCAAGGTCTAACTATTGCTTTTGTACCGACCATGGGTAATTTACACGATGGGCATTTAGCGCTGGTTAAAGCCGCTCATCTTCACGCCGATAAAGTAATAGCCAGTATTTTCGTGAACCCAATGCAATTCGGTTTAAGTGAAGACATTGATAATTATCCAAGAACATTAGCCCAAGATAAAGCGAGCTTGATAGAGGTAGATACTGACTTATTATTTACCCCTACCGCAGATATTATTTATCCAAAAGGTTTTGGTGAAAATAGCTATGTTGAAGTACCCAATATTTCAGATCTTTATTGTGGTGCCAGTCGACCTGGACATTTTCGCGGTGTCGCAACGGTAGTGTGTAAGTTATTTAATTTAGTTCAGCCTGACAGCGCTTGTTTTGGCTCTAAAGACTATCAACAGTTGCAAGTCATTCAAACCATGGTTGAAGATTTATCCATGCCTGTGGAAATTATTCCAGTAGAAATCATTCGTGAAACGTCAGGCTTAGCAATGAGTTCACGCAATGGTTACTTAACACCAGAAGAACTCGCAATAGCACCTGCGCTTTATCAGACCTTACAATGGTTAAATACTGAGTTACGTAAAAGCCATCAACCAAGAGACCATGCTGTACTAATAATGCAAGCAAGTGAAAAAATTGATAATGCGGGCTTGAAAACTGATTATATTAATCTATGTCATGCAAAAACGTTAGCACCGGCAACGCCAAACGACAAAGATATTGTTATTCTAGCGGCTGCTTATCTAGGTAAAGCTAGGTTAATAGATAACATGCCTGTAAGTCTGTAGTTCAAACAATTAATGGGTATTAATATTCTGATTATATTTCTACCCGTAATGAATAAAACGCACTCACGTTATGCCCTGATCATTAGTAGATATAGACAACCTCTATAGCTCTTTCGGTTTGGCACTCATATGAAGCCATTTCAAATTCTCGACAATTCCAAGGACGCTTTTCATAAATAGTACACATATAAGTGTCACGATCTAACGCTGAGCACCAACCATCTTCTAAACGTAACATTGTTTCACCGCCCCATTCATCAACAGCAATATGCTCGTAGGGAACACCTGTGTCTGTAACAAGTAGAACCTCTAAACGACAACAACAGGCCTGACAATTTGAACAGGTGATTTCCGTTTCTGGTACCTTTTTAATATTAATAGCGATGCACATTATCAAATAGAATAATGGTGTATTTTACCCTAACTAAGCCAACTGTGTTGTTCTTATTTGTTCGCTTTATTTAGCTTGAGGTATCGAATACGTTCCAACCACATGAGCAACAGCTTTTGGATCACCTTCAGAAAATAAAGAAACCTCTCCAACAATTAACGACTTTCCTACTTTGAGTAAAGTACACTCACCAATAATATCTTTATCTGACGATGGCTTCCTCATAAAATTAATCGATAGACTCGTTGTGACCGCAAGGGGAATTATTCCAATTTTTCCTAGAATAGCGACATATAAAGCACAATCGGCCACCGTCATTAATACAGGTCCTGAGACTGTTCCACCAGGTCTTAATTCATCAAATCCAATGGTTTGTCTTACTACTGCTGATTTTTCTCCAATACTTTCTATTGTACATTTAGCCTGAGGAAAGTCTTTTTTCATGAACTCAGTTATTTTATCTTTAGCGGTTATAGTCGTTATCAAGGTAGTTCTCCGAAAGTTAATACGAAAATAACAGGCTAATATTACTGGCTTAACGTGCTTAGTAAAACCTAGCCAACTATTTTTTATTCTATGTTATTTAACAGTGTAAAGAACTAAAATCCATTTATATACGTATAAAAATAAATAACCAACCGGATAGTAATTAAAATGTTTTCATTCTTTAAGAAAGACCCAGTAAAAAAATTAAATACACTCTATGAAGCCAAACTAAAAGAAGCCATGTATGCACAAAGAAATGGAGATATTAAATCCTATTCAATGATTACTGCTGAAGCTGAAAAGATAGCCATTCAAATACAAGAATTAGAGAGTTCAAAAAGCAAACTGAAACCTGAATAATAAAGATCCACTGGCTATGGTAATATTAGGTGATAGTCTATTCGGTTTAACTCATGCCATTCAAGACTTGTGAAGTGTCTTTAACACGGATGGCAATCGTATTTTATGGCAACCCACAAACTCTATCACTGACTTGATTCAGATCACTCATGTAGTCTTAGTGCATGAGGGTGGTTATTAACATCTATCACGAACCTGCGAATAATATTCATTTATATCTGCGGTAATGTATGATTTTTTGGATTGAAAGCGGGCAAGACTGTGCACTAATGCTGGTTGAAATTAGTATTGAGTTGATTTTTTTTGTTTTGTTATAGAACAAAAAGACAAGTAACCGCTTGATTTACAAGCGGTTACTTTGAATGGTTGAGTTGACACATAAGCCGGGTTTTGTATCTTTTCCGAAGAAAAGTGACAATCATTCGTCTAGGCCTTAAATCGCTCTAAGGCTCAAGCAACCTACCCGGTTTCCACGCGAACCACGCTTATACTATCTAAACTTTCGCCTACATAGTCATGAAACCCTATTTGGTCTTGCTCCGGGTGGAGTTTACCCTGCAATTACTGTTACCAGCAATCCGGTGCGCTCTTACCGCACCCTTTCAGCCTTACCTGTGAAATTTCCGAAGAAACAACCATCGGCGGTCTTCTCTCTGCTGCACTTGTCGTCGGCTTGCGCCGCCCAGGCGTTACCTGGCACCCTGTTCATTGGAGCCCGGACTTTCCTCCCCCTAAAAATACTTACGTAAATTAGGCAGCGATTGTCTAGTCAACTCGACGCGCATTCTACCTGTTAGCTAGACAGTGAGCAAGTTATTCTACTACCGTGAGAATAGCGTCAAAAATCCGATGGTTCCGTGTTTTGAATGTACTTCACGTTTCTTATTCACGTTAGGAACCGTTATGCTTTAAAACTTAACGCAATATCATATAATGCATTTTTTTTCACACCATGAATTTCTGCTGTAATAGCACAGGCTGTTTTCGGTTTCATTTCGCCTAACAACAATTTTAATGTTTTGATCACTTCGTTAGAGATAGCATTCACATCAATTTTAAAGCCTTCGATAATCAGCACCATTTCACCTTTAAGCTGGTTGGGGTCTTGCTCTAACCAAGCCAGTAAATTATCAGCGGTATCTGAATGAATGGTTTCAAACGTTTTAGTCAACTCGCGGGCAATAACAACATAACGATCCCCACCTAGCGTGCTAACTACATCTTTTATCGTGTCAATTGCGCGCCTCGGTGCATCATAAAAAACCATGGTTCTAGGCTCATTTACTAAGGCTAGTAATGTACTTTGTCTAGCGCCTGACTTTGACGGTAAAAATCCCTCAAAAGAGAACCTATCTGTAGGTAAGCCTGCTACACTCAACGCAGCAATAGCAGCACATGCGCCTGGGATAGGAGAAACTGGTAAATTAAGACTACGACAGTGTCTCACCAAATGAAAACCAGGATCGCTAATCAGCGGCGTACCTGCATCAGAAACCAGTGCAATACTTTTACCCTCTTGTAACAATTGTGCAATATAATCTTGTCTTTGTCGTTCATTATGGTCGTGCAGCGACAAGGTTTTATTTTTAATGTCTGAAGCTGACAACAATCTTTTTGTATGACGCGTATCTTCACAAGCAATAATATCAACCTGCTCTAATACCGCTAACGCTCTTGAGCTGATATCACCTAAATTCCCAATAGGAGTCGCAACAATATATAAAGTACCGGGGTTTATGTTAAATTCGCTCATGTAAACTGACTTCTCTCATTTTAATTTAGTTGAGACTCACTGCAATGGCGTTTATTATAACCCCACAGCGAAATAAAAACGCACGGATTTTCCAATTTGAGCAAAACTAATTTTTCAGCCGGTTTATTTACAAGGAATTGCTTTGACTAGGCCACTTAAGTACACAAATACCAATATTTTATTTGGGACAATATTACTCATTACCTTTTTCTTGAACGGTTGTAGTACCCAAACTTCTGTGGACAACAGACCAGAAATAACGGTTGTTCATAAAGCCAATCAAGTAACCGCTGGCCAAACAGCCGAAGAAAAACTGGCACTAGCTAAAACTATTAACAATTTAGCACCCACGTCGTTATTAACAGCACAAATCAATACGCTATTAGTTGAGTCCAGTGAGTTGTTTTTTCAACAACAAAATTTTTCAAAAGCCCTTTGGTTAGCTAATATAACCTCGAGTTTAGTGATAAAAAATCCCGCTTATACTTATCGATTGTTACTGGTTAAGACAAAAAGTTTACATGCACTGAACTATCATCAATCAGCCTATAACCAATTACAACTTACCCGTGAATTAGTGACTTATGTCAATACTAACAACCCTGCTACACCACTTAAACTGTCGTTCGAATATTATCTCTATTTGCAAAAGGCGTTAGAAATAAAACAGCGACCAGTACAAGCACTTGACGCCGAATTGATAGCTTTTTCACTCAATGATAATTATTCAACACAAGATGTTTTTTCATTGTGGCACAAATTGGAATCATTAAATCAGTGGCAATTAGCACAATTAGTTAAATATAATCCTCCGTTGATTAAGGGGTGGCAACAGTTACTTAACTATAGCCACAGATTTGGCGCTAATAGAAAGCAATTTAATCGCTATTTACATTTATGGGTACAGCGCTATCCGACTCACCCCGCCACACTTATTGTTGAACAGTTACAAACGCCATCACTATCGGTGAATAAAATTGAACATATTGCGGTGTTATTGCCTTTGAGTGGCAATCAACAAAGTGCAGGTTTAGCAGCACAACAAGGTGTTTTATCCGCTTATAAAAATGATACTGCTAATAAAATTCATTTCATTGACACCAATAAATTAGATTGGAAGGCACTTACCACTCAATTTACTGAATTAAATATTGATCACGTTATTGGCCCGTTATTGAAATCTAACGTAGAAACCTATTTAAAGCTGAGTGAGCAACATATAGCACTACAAATTCCAAGTCTGCTCCTCAATTTACCTATCACTAAAAAACTCGCTAGCTACCAAATAGCTTTATCTATGCGCCCTGAAGATGAAGCAATACAAGCGGCAGCAACGCTCAGCCAGCAACACTATCGCAACCCGATCATTTTGAGCCACCAAGATAAGGTGTCAAAACGCTTAGCTATTGCCTTTAGTCAACAATGGAAAATGTTAACCAATATGGAGGTTGATATTGTTTACTTTAGTGAAGGCAAACAAATGCAAGCAAGTTTAAAAGAAGCACTTGATGTAAATACAAGTCAAACGCGCATAAAACAATTACAAAGCCGGCTGAAAAATAATCTTAAATCTGAATCAAGAAATCGTCGCGATATTGATATGATCTATCTTATCGGCTCGGCATCCCAAACTAGATTAAGTAAACCTTATATTGATGTTAACACAAGTCCATTTGCAGCTATTATCCCTGTTTTTGCAACCTCCCGAAGTCATAGTGATTTTGATTACTACAATGGTAATACTAATGATCTGCAAGGGTTAACATTTACTCAAATGCCTTGGTTACTAGCATCTAAGCAACAAAATAAAATTTTAGCCAAGTTAAGCCATAAGCTATGGCCTAAGCGTACCGATAGTTTATCGCGTATATTTGCCATGGGATATGACAGCTACAACCTACTTAATAAAGTGGCTGTAATGCAGCAGGCCCCATATATTCGACATTTTGGGCAAACGGGCGTGTTAAAGCTCAATAACAATAATATATTAACACGTAGTCTAATTTGGGGACGCTACCAAGATAATAAGGTGATACAAATTGCCTTGGATTAGCAAAAACACAAGCCATGCACGAGGGAAAATAACAGAGGCGTATGCTGAGAACTATCTTATAGAGCATGGGTTAGTAGCCATAGATAGAAATGTACATTGCCGACAAGGTGAAATAGATCTTGTTATGCGTGATGACGATACTTTTGTTTTTGTTGAAGTAAAATATCGCAAAAATAATCACTTTGGCAGTGCTATCGAGGCAGTATCTCTAGCCAAGCAAAATAAAATTAGACATTGTGTTGCATTTTTTTTCCATAAAGCCAACTTAAATGAATATAATACACGTTGCCGTTTTGATGTTATTGCCTTAGAAGGTAATATTAACCAACCACAGGTAACTTGGCTCAAAAATGCTTTTTGAGTTCCAACAGTACAACACCGGAGTTGCTTTAACCCATGCTAGAACAGATCCAAAATAATTTCACTGAAAGTATTCAAACACAAATAGCCGCTACTGAAGCTATTTCTAGTGCTATAGAACAAGCCGGTATGATCATGGTACAAAGTCTATTATCGGGTAATAAAATGCTTGCTTGTGGCAACGGTGGCTCTGCTGGGCATGCTCAGCACTTTTGCTCCCAATTACTCAATCGCTTTGAAACAGAACGCCCGAGCTTACCTGCTATTAGCCTTGTTGCAGGTAGTGCCACAATGTCTTCTATTGCCAACGATTCACAATTTGAGGAAATATTCTCAAAGCAAATACGTGCCTTAGGTAATAGCGGTGATATTTTATTAGCTATATCAGCTAGTGGTAATTCAGGTAATGTAATTAAAGCTGTTGAAAGCGCTGTGTCTCGTGATATACCTATTATAGCGTTAACCGGTCATGATGGGGGAGACATTGCGGGGTTGCTTGGCGAGAGCGATGTTGAAATTAGAGTTCCTTCAGCACGCACAGCTCGTATTAATGAGGTACATTTAATTGTGATACATTGCTTATGCGAAATCATCGATACAACATTATTTCCTCAATCGGAGTCTTAATTTTTATGCTTACTTTTTCCACCACCATTAAAAATAAATCACTTAAACTATGTGCTGTATTATTCATTTTTTCTGTATTGCAAGGTTGTGCTGCTGTTGCGGTAGTTGCTCTCACTACTAGCGCTTCTATGGCAACAGATAGACGTAGTATTGGTAATCAAATTGATGATCAAAGTATCGAAATCGAAGCGTATAATGAAATCACCAAAAATAAATCCTTAAACGACAATACTAATTTACATATTATTAGTGTTAATGGTTCGGTACTCATTATTGGTCAGGCCCCTAATACTTATCTTAGAGATCAAGTAATAAAAATTATTAACAGTATCAATGGTGTCGTACGTATTCACAATCAAATTCGTGTTGGTAACCTTACCTCAATTACCACACAAACAAATGACGCTTGGTTAACCTCTAAAATTAAAAGCGCACTGTTTTCTAGTGATCAGGTAAACGGTAATACGATTAAAGTCATTACTGAAAATGCTGAAGTGTTTCTAATGGGATTGGTAACGAAAAAAGAAGCTGATATTGCGATTAATATCACGCGTAATATTAGTGGGGTTAATCGTGTTTATCAGGTGTTCGAATATTTGTAAGTAACGATTTTCAGTACGAGTAGACAAAGTACGAGGGAAAATAATCACTCGTTCATACTGAGCACGAAGTACGACAAGCTTCCTTCGACAAGCTCAGGACAAACGGAGGAACAAGTGATTGACCGCCCGTATTGAACTCGAGGCACGAGTAGTCGAAGTATTATTTAATAACCTTTAAACTCGCTTTACTTTTTGTCGATTTTTTCAGTTCATCCGTTTTAGCTATCGATGAAACACTGCTCAAATTTACTTTAGGTTTAACGTTGCTCTCTGAATCATCTTTAACACTGATGCTCTCTTCCGTCGGGTGCTCTATCGGTAGGGAAGTGCCCGCACCATTTTCTTTCGCATAGATGGTTACTATCGCACCATAGGGTACGGAAATAGACTCAAGTTTACCGCCAAATCTTGCGCTAAACTCAATCGTTTCAACACCTAAAGCAAGAGTTCCCACTGCTGATGCTGCGACGTTGAGTACTATTTGACCATCATTTACATATGTCATTGGCACTAAAACACCATGAACACTGGCATCAACAACAATATAAGGTGTTAAATCGTTATCTGAAATCCAGTCATAAAAGGCCCTAACTAAATAGGGCTTATTAGAACTCATTTGTACCGGAGTAGAATCAACCATTAAGCTGGGTGACCAAAGCGTAATTCACGCTCTTCTTCAGTTAATGATGCTTGGAATGATTCACGTTCAAATAAACGTAGCATGTACGTTTTAAGTTCTTTTGAACCTTCTCCATCAAGCTCAATACCAAAAACAGGTAAACGCCATAGTAATGGAGCGATATAACAATCAACTAGGCTGTATTCTTCACTCATAAAGTAAGGTGCTTCATTTAAAATAGGCGCGATACTTAACAGGCTTTCTTTTAATTCTACACGCGCTTTTTGTGCTTTATCAGCAGGGCCAGAGAGTATGATTTTAGCAAGGCTATACCAGTCATTTTCAACACGATGCATCATTAAGCGGCTACGACCACGTGATACAGGATAAACTGGCATCAATGGTGGGTGAGGAAAGCGCTCATCTAAATATTCAATAATGATTTTAGCTTCATATAATGCTAATTCACGATCGATTAAAGTTGGTACTGTCCCGTAAGGATTGAAGTTAATTAAATCTTCTGGCAAATGAGCTAAATCAACAAAATTGATATCAACACCAACGCCTTTTTCGGCTAAGACTATACGTGTTTGATGACTATACATATCATCAGCATGCGAGAATAACGTCATAACTGAACGTTTATTTGCTGCTACGGCCATAGGGCCTCCTAATTTTAAAACTACTTACTCAATAAAACGGACAATGGGGGCACAAAGCCCCCAATCAATTATCTTGTCGTACCGAAGTACAACCTACAACGTGTAACTTTTTAGTGTATATCTTTCCAATATTCTTTCTTAAGTAAGTAAGCAACAATAAAGAAAATAAACAAAAATATTAAAACATTAACACCCATACTTTTTCTTTCAAGTTTGCTTGGCTCACCAACATACTCTAAGAAATTAGTTAAATCACGTACCACAACATCGTACTCTTCAGTCGTTAAACTGCCGCCCATTGCTGGTGATACATTACCCTGTTCGTCAATTGAGCTAACACCTTGCAAATCTTGCAATACATGTGGCATACCAACATCTTTAAAGACTTTATTGTTCACACCAAACGGACGTTCACTGTCCATATAAAATGAACGTAAGTAAGTGTAGATCCAATCAGGACTACGTAAACGTGCTTCAAGTGTTAAATCTGGTGGCGCAGTACCAAACCATTTTGCCGCTTCTTTTTTCGACATAGTATTAGTAATGTGATCACCTGGCTTGTCACCGGTATACATGTAGTTTTCAACACCATCCGCTTCTTCAATACCTAAATCTTTAAAGGTACGGTTATAACGTTGATATTGTAACTGGTGACAACCTAAACAATAGTTGATGTAGGTTTGAAAACCTTTTTTCAACGACTCTTTATCGGTTAAATCATTATTAGCGTGATCTAAGTGAACTCCTCCTGATGAAGCCAATGCAGACATAGAGACAACAGTAGCCAAACCAAAAACAAACGCTTTAATTAAATTTTTCATTAGTGTGAAACCCTCTCTGGTACTGGTTTACATTTTTCATTCTTAGAGTAGAACCAAAGTGCAACAAAGAATCCGAAATAACCAAACGTAGCAATAGTACCAATTAAGTTCGCCGTTGGAGATGCCGGTAAAGTACCTAAAACACCCAACACAATAAAGCTAATCGCAAACTGAATTAAGTTACATAAATGCAATTTAGAACGATATTTAATAGACTTAACCACACCACGATCAAACCATGGTAGAAGGAAAAGTACAATTATCGCTGAGAACATACCAACCGCACCTAATAACTTATCTGGAATAATACGTAAAATGGTATAAAAAGGACCAAAATACCAAACGGGTGCAATATGTTCAGGTGTTTTCAAACCATTTGCTGGTTCAAAGTTTGGCGCTTCCATAAAGTAGCCACCGCCCTCTGGTGCAAAGAACATAACCCAACAGAATAAAATAAGGAAACCAGCAACACCCATAATATCTTTTACAGAATAGTAAGGATGGAACGGGATAGCATCAACAATATCGTATTTATCTGTATATTGTTTGTGAAACTTAAACTTACTTTGATCTTCAGGTTTAATACTGCCTTTAGGCTTTTTAATATCAATACCTTCAGGGTTGTTAGAGCCAACCTCATGTAAAGCAAGAATATGTAGGAATACTAAAATAACTAAAACCAATGGCAGTGCGATAACATGCAAAGCAAAGAATCGATTTAAGGTAGCGCCCGAAATAACATAATCACCACGAATCCATAACGTTAAATCATCACCAATAATTGGAATTGCCCCAAAGAGCGAGATAATTACCTGTGCACCCCAGTACGACATATTTCCCCAAGGTAATAAATAGCCCATAAATGCTTCAGCCATTAATACCAAGAAGATCAGCATACCAAAGATCCATAATAGTTCACGTGGTTTTTGATATGAACCATACATAAGGCCACGCATCATGTGTAAGTAAACCACAATAAAGAATGCTGAAGCACCTGTGGAATGCATATAACGTAACAACCAACCGTAATCAACATCACGCATAATATATTCAACAGAGGCAAATGCACCCTCGCCTGATGGCTCATAGTTCATGGTTAGCCATACGCCTGTTAAAATTTGATTTACAAGTACTAGCATGGCTAGTGAACCAAAGAAGTACCAAAAATTAAAGTTTTTTGGTGCAGGATACTGTGCCAAATGCTTATTCCAAGCATCTGTAACCGGTAATCGCTTGTCTATCCAAGCCATAAAATTAGCTAACATTATGCTTCTCCCTTACTGACATCAGAGCCAACACCAATTAATAATGTCTCATCACTAGTGAATGAATGTTCAGGAACTACTAAATTTAATGGGGCTGGAACACCTTGAAACACACGACCAGCTAAATCAAATTTACTACCATGACATGGACAGAAGAAGCCTTCACTTACGCCTTCGACGAATTGATTAAAATCACCGCCATGATAAGTAGGCGCACAACCTAAATGTGTACAAACACCTAAAGCCACTAAAAATTCAGGTTTAATTGAGCGATAAGCATTCGTTGCATAAGCTGGTTGTTGCGCTTTCTCTGAATTAGGATCACGCAATTGATCGTCATGTTTAGCTAAATCGCTAACAGATTTTTCCGTTCGACGAACGACATAAACAGGTTTGCCACGCCACTCAGCACGGATTAATTGTCCTTGCTCTATCTTACTTACATTGACTTCAACTGGTGCACCCGCTGCTTTCGCGCGAGCACTAGGATTCCAGGAACCAATGAAAGGCACAGCAACACCAGCTACACCAACACCACCAACAACGGCAGTAGCCGCAGTTAAGAAGCGACGGCGGCCATTATTTACAGGCACATTGCTCATTCACACTCTCCAATTCACAGTGATTACCAAACAATTATTATTCACTACAATGCTGACTAACAAAACGTACAAAAAAGCGTTTCTAAACTAGCGTAGCTACTGTTTTTGTTTGATCAGATTTATACCAAACGGTATATCGACAAAAATTTTTACGATCATAAAGAAATAGCGGGTTTTTTACAAGATAAAAAGGGGCTTAAGCACTGTAAAAGCAGAAAAATATGAAAATTGACACTAATGAACGCAAAATAGTAGCAAACAAAAATTATCAACGAATACTAACTATAAATTAAAGACATAAAAAAACCGACATAAAGTCGGTTTTTTAAAATCGTAGAAAATACGAAAGAATTGATTTTAACGTTTAGAAAACTGAGGTTTCTTACGTGCTTTATGTAAACCAACTTTCTTACGTTCAACTTTACGAGCATCACGAGTAACAAAACCAGCCGCGCGTAAACCGCCACGTAAAGTTTCATCAAACTCCATTAATGCACGAGTAATACCGTGACGAATTGCGCCAGCTTGACCAGAAATACCACCGCCAACTACAGAGATGTTGAAGTCAAACTTTTCAACCATTTCAACTAACTCTAATGGTTGACGAACAACCATACGAGCAGTATCACGGCCAAAGTATTCAGTAATGTCACGCTTGTTAATTGTGATTGCACCGTTACCAGCTTTCATAAACACACGAGCCGTTGAGCTCTTGCGACGACCAGTACCGTAATATTGATTATCAGCCATTGCTTAAA